>VFQN01000089.1_pt1 | contig 210899 bp, 191 predicted proteins | sample 3512371 | NCBI WGS metagenome assembly VFQN01 (sample SAMN10412370, study PRJNA504923) | tailings metagenome | isolation source: Replicate 2 from Balatoc abandoned mine | place: Philippines: Itogon, Benguet | collected 2017-08-28
ACCGGACATAGACCGAGTTCCACTTGCCGTAGCGCTCGTGCATGTCGCGCCAGGGGCAGCCGACCCTCAACACGTGGAGCATGCCGTTGAGGAAGCGTCGGTTATCGCCGGCCGGTCGCGCCCAGCGTCCCCGCTCAGCCGGCAGCAGCGGCCCGATCAGTTCCCACTCCGCATCCGACAAGTCTCCGCGACCCATGACTGCTCCTCAAAAAGCAGTCTTGAATCAGAACACGGGGTGCTTGGGAATCCCTTTTGTCAACACCGCCTAGAATGATGCGAAGCAGGTTTGATGAAGAGTCGGGCTGAGGTGGTGCCGGTTTTCTGGACAGGATGCTAAGCTAATCCCGACCTGCTGGATCGGTACGGGAATAAAGACGAGGAGAAAGCGCTACAGCGCCGATTTCAAAGCCAAGGTGGCGCTGGAGGCGATCCGGGGTGACCTGACGCTGGCGGAGCTGGCGGCTAAGCATGGCGTTCACCACACGATGATCGCGTCCTGGAAGCGGCAGCCATCGATGGGATGGCAGGCACCTTTTTTCTGGGGCGGGCGATGTTGCCAGAGCTGCGAGCGAGAGCGAGGTGGAGAAGCTGCACGCCAAGATCGGGCAGTTGGGCATGGAGCGGGATTTTTTAGCGAAAGCCTTTGGTCGATGAGCGTGGACCGGAGGCGGGCGATGGTCGAACCTGCTCACCACCGCCTGTCGATCTCGGCTCAGTGCCGCCTGCTGCGGATCAGTCGTTCGTCCTATTACTACGCGCCGGTGCCGGAAACGGACGATACGCTGGCGCTGATGACGGTGATCGACACGACGTTCCTGGACTGCCCATTGTATGGCAGCCGCCAGATGGCGCGGCATCATCGGCGCGATGGCCGGGATGTTGGCCGTCGTAGGGTGCGGCGGTTGATGGCGAAGATGGGGCTGACGCCGATCTACCAGCGGCCGCGCACGAGCGATCCGCACCCGCAGTACCGGATCTATCCGTATCTGCTGCGCAAGCTGACGATCGAGCGGCCCAACCACGTCTGGTGTGCCGATGTGACATACATCCCCATGCGCCGGGGCTTCCTCTACCTGGTGGCGATCATGGACTGGGCGACCCGCAAGGTGCTGGTGGCGGCTGTCGAACACGATGGATGCTGGCTTCTGCGTCGCGGCGCTGGAGGAGGCACTGACCCGCTTCGGCAAGCCGGAAATCTTCAACACGGATCAGGGCAGCCAGTTTACGTCACAAGCCTTCACCAGCATGCTGCGCGACGCCGAGGTGCGGATCAGCATGGATAGCCGGGGCCGGTGGATGGACAATGTCTTCATCGAACGCCTGCGGCGATCCTTGAAGTACGAGTGCGTCTATCTCCATGCCTTCGAGACCGGCTCCGAGCTACGGGTTGGCCTTGGCCGGTGGATCACCTATTACAACACCCAGCGTCCGCACTCGGGCCTGGCCGGGCGAACCCCGATGGAGGCCCACCGGCGGATCGGGCAATCAGATCATGGGGGGCATGCCCCCCATGATCTGATGATCAAACAGGCGGCATGAACAACAACCGGGATTAGCTTAGCTCAGCCGCCAGACTGTCCAAGAAAGCGGGACCACCTCAGTCATCGCGATCTTAAAGGAGCAGCAAGTGAGGATGGCGAGGACTTAGGCCCGCCGCCTCCAATCGCTCGATCCGGGCATCAGCCTTGCTCTTGGCATCGGTACGGTCGGCCAGTGTGCGGGCCTGTTCGAAGACGAGCGCGCGCAGCGCGTCGAGGTCATCGGAAGATCCACCTCAAGGAGCATGGCCGAGTGAATTAGGCCACGTGCACCCCGACAAGCGGCAATCTGGGGCTTGATCGTGCGGCGCCCGTGCACGAGGCTCCAGTTCAGACCCTCCAGCAAAGCGCCCAAGTGAGCAGCGGTGAGCCGCGTCACGCACTCCTAGGTCCCGAGCCATCGGAAGGTGACTTGTTCCAGTCGCTTGGCCATCAGGCACAGGCCCGTTCCGTCGTCCACCAGATGAGCTTGATCCGGTCGGCACGCTTGGTGCAAAACACGTAGATTATGCCGGAGTAAGGTTTGCCGCCATATTCGGCGGCCACCAGCGCTGCGAGCGAGTCCGCTCCCTTCTGAAAATCCACGGGCTTCGTCGCCATTATCACCTTCGTGCCTGGTGCCGGGCCGATTATCCCGCAGCTCGAACGGCGTTGATCACAGCGGAGATCGTATCGGGATCGGCGCTGCTGCCGATGCTGACTAACGCACCCACTAGCGTGGGTTTGGTCGCGCCAACCCTCACGCTTTTGCGTCGGGATGCCCCTTTGAGGATATCCCTTAAAGATTGAGCTTGGCCAGATAGTCGTTGAATCCGCACTCATCAGCGGAACGAACGGGCACTAGGGTAGTCGGACACCTCGAAGAACCGGCTATGTCGGGCCTGACGACGGCGCGAGGGGTCGGATCGCGGTTTTTGGGCCTTGAGAGGTGGCGTCTCGGGGCGGGTTCCTTTGGTTTTCGAGGCCTGATCGCCGCTCGGCACCCCGTTTTCCTGCTATGCGGGCGCACTTCGCCCCTCGAGCCAGACGAGGCGCTGGAAGTTATAGGCGAGGTTGGCCATGCCGATCTTGATCCGGGCCCTGGCGATGCCGATGGTGCGGATGAACAGCCCCATGCGGTGCTTCTGGCCAGCGAACACGTGCTCGACCGCCGAGCGGACAGCGGAGCGCTTCGCATTGGCCCGGGCGATGTGCTCGGGCAGTGGCCGACGCGGCATGCGCCTCTGATGGATGTTGCTCTTGAACATGCCGCGCTCGAGGAACGCCTCGTTCTTCTTGGAGCGATAGGCCGTGTCCGCCCATACGCCTGAGCCGGTGTTCTGCTTGCTGATAAGCTCGGGCAGCCGCGCCCCGTCATGGGCGTTGGCCGCGCTGGCGTCCCAGGTGCGGATCAGCCCGTGGGCCCGGTCGATGCCGATGTGGTTTTTGTAACCGAACATCGGGATGGCGAGATCGACCGGCTTGAAGCCCTTGGGGGCAGCACCCTCCTTCACCTTGGCCTTCGAGTATTTGACCGTCCAGCGGACGTCACGATCCTTTTGCCGGACCTTGGCAGGCCTCTCCTTCCAGCGCTCCGGGGTCTTGCCTTGCTTGATCGCGGCCTTCTCGTCCTCGGTATTGCGCTGCTTGGGCGCCGGCACCACCGTCGCATCGATGATCTGGCCACCCATCGCGAGGTAGCCGCGATCGGTCAACGCCGCATCGAAGCGCGCGAAGAGCTTGTCGATCGCCTTCGCCTTCACGAGTTGCTCACGGAACAGCCACACCGTGGTGGCATCAGGCACCCGGCTATCGAGCCCCAGCCCGAGGAACCGCTGGAACGACAGCCGATCCTTGATCTGGAACTCGGTCGCTTCGTCCGAAAGCGAGTAAAGCGCCTGCAGCACCAGGATCTTGAACATCATCACCGGGTCGAACGGCGGCCGGCCGCCTTTGCCCCGGTAGCTCCGCTTGAGCGCCACGATCAACGGCCCGCGGAACACTTCAAAATCCACCACCGACGCCAACCGCTCCAGCGGATCTCCCGCCGCGCTCAGCGCCGCATACCGATCCGACAGATCAAAGAAACCAGGCTGACCAACCATCTTCGCCTCCGCTCATCGCAGGGGCCATTGGATCAAATCAGGCCATTAAAGGCGAGGGTTTTTCGAGGTGTCCAGGTTTTGCGCGAAGGCATCGAAGATCACAGATGCTCAGAGTGCACTCGTCATCAAGCTTGGCGAGGAAGGAGCGCCGGGCGCCCAGATCTGCCGTAAGGAGGGCATCTGCCAAGCTGTGCAACGGATGCGTTGACGCGCATCGGTTTCTGTCGCGGCAAGAAGCTTGCGAAAAGCCACAGTGTTGGCGTAGACACTACACCAAAGAGCGACCGCAGAGCGCGATTGGGATTGTAACTCCCCCGATCATGCTGGCAAAGGCAACCGGCGAAACCGCCCCACCGGAGCTTGGCGGAACGGATAACTTCAAACCAAGTGTTTTATGGTAGGGCAGCAGTCCAGAACGGGCTAGAATCGGCCTCTGATTAAGAAATGAAGGCGAGTATCACATATAGACGGCGGATCCCACGCGTCTAGAATAACGGCCTTAAGGGAATCGGTCAAGAAATGTATCGGTGTTGAGGAAATTAATTCAACTAGGTTTCTGGCGCTATGGCATCTACATTATCACAGCGGGTTCAAGTGGATGTTGGTATCTTTGCGCACAATGAAGGGGGCCGCATTGGTGCGATAATTAGGGATCTTGCTAAACAAGACGTATTTGAAAGTGAGTACATCACGGTAAAAATGCATATATTGGCCAATGGTTGCTCCGACCAAACCGTTGCCGATGCTGAGAAAGCTGTTTCTAAATTTCCTGATCGGATCGCATCTTTTTATGAAATTTATGATATTCCTCAATCTGGTAAATCCAGAACTTGGAATACCTTTGTGCACGTTATATCCAGGCGTGATACTGACGTCCTCATTTTGATGGATGGGGATGTGCGAATCCATGCCGTTGATGCTTTGTCCCAAATGATTTCATCCTTCAGCCGTAGTCAGAAATTGCAGGTCGTGAACTCCCGTCCGGTCAAGGATCTTGCTTTAAGCGACCAGCAGATTGGGCTTCTCGGCCGAGTGATTTCACTAGGAGGGGGAGCCTTAAATGACTGGCGCAAAAGTATATGTGGCCAGTTGTATGCCGTGCGTGCGGAAGTTGCTCGGAGGATATGGATGCCGATTGGTCTTCCTGTCGAAGATGGATTTCTCAGGGCAATGATACTGACGGATTTTTTAACAGGTCCTGAGGATTTTGCGCGTATCGATGGCGTCGAAGGCGTTTGGCACGAGTATGAATCCGAGAATACAATAGGCGGGCTTGTAAGACACCAACAGCGCATCATCGTCGGTAGCGCTATTAATGCAATGCTCTTTGGCCTAATTCGTCGAAATGCACCTGACATTTGTTCTGCGCGGGCTATGCTAGAAGCTGCGGCCCAAGATGATAGCTGGCTCGCTTGTGCTGAACAACGAGAATTGCCAACTTGGCCATACGGTTACGTTCCGTTCTCTTTCCTTACGAAGCGGCTGTCCAGAGCATTCCAGAATGGATCCTGGCGTCGCCCGTCGGCGTTTTTGGTCCTTGCGGCAGGTATGGCGCTCGACGCATTGGTCTACTGTCTCGCAACGATCCGTTTGGCCACAAGAGGCGGGGCAAACCACTGGTGACCTCCCTCTGCTACTCCGGCGATTTATTGCCGATTCTGCCCTAAGATAAGGGGCAGGAGGCTGGGCTGGCGACCGCCAAGGTTTGTCGCAAGCACGAGTCGACCTCTGCGACGGTGTACAAGCTTAAGGCGAACTATAGTGGCCTGAAGGTACCGCACCATTGCTCAAGGCAGGTCGGAAGAAGACCAAGACCGGTCAGATCTGGGCCTACGCCTGCGATGACTGACCTTGGGGCGGCAGTGACCCGCCGATGGTGGCATATGTCTACGCTGCCGATCGCAAGAAGGCCGCGCCCCCGGTCCCGTGCTCGACGCTGGCTGCTTTGCCCATGCAAGGCGCAAGTTCTTCGAGCTCGCCGATGTCGTAAGCTCGGCCCGCAAGAAGAGTCGCGGTCAGCGCGCCGCCATGATCTACCCGATCGCGCTCGAAGCCGTGCAGCGTCTCGATGCCCTGTTCGATATCGAGCGCGGCATCAACGGCAAGAGCCCGGCCGAGCGCCTCGCGGTCCGCAGGAACTCAGCGCGCCGCTCATGGCCGAACTCCACACCTGGCTCACCGAGCAGGTCGCCAAGCTCTCGCGCGGCCATGACCTCACCAAGGCCTGCTTCTACATGCTCAAGCGCTGGGACGCGTTCACCCGCTTCCTCGACGATGGCCGCATCTGCCTCACCAACAATGCCGCAGAGCGCGCGCTCCTCTGCATCCCGCTCGGTCGCAAGGCATGGCTGCTCTGCGGATCAGATCGCGGTGGGCAACGCGCCGCCATCATCTACACCCTGATCCAGACCGCCAAGCTCAACGATGTCGACCCGCAGGCTTGGCTCGCCGATGTCCTCGCCCGCATCGCCGATCGCCCGGCCACAACGCACGACGAGCTCCTGCCGTGGAATTGGGCGCCGCGCACCGCAGCCATCGCCGCGTAACCAAACCTACGTGCCGGTCGGCATCACCCCGCCGCCCTCACCGGACGGATACTAGAGACCTGCTGGCCGATCATGACCGCCGTGATGAAGCCTGCGGGCGCTACGCGCCCTTGTCTCCATCACGGCGAAGGCCGCTTCTGAGCGGTCGCTTCCCTATTTGGTACGGGACCTACTTTAGGAGCCGGGCAATCCTGAAGTGGGCAAGCGAGAACCGGATCGAGTGGCACTACATTGGCCAGTGCAAGCCGCAGCAGAATGCGCTCATTGGATCGTCGAAGGGTCTCTTCACGGCGAGTTGCTCAACGTTAAACGGTTAGACTGCTTCGCCGACGCCCCGCAAAATTGGTTTTTGGTATCATGACTACAACGATGTCTGGCGGCATTCATCCCTCGAGAACCAGATGTCAGCACCAGCGCGCCAGCCGTACCTGAAAGAGGGAAGCGACACACCCAGCGTGCTTGTGTCGGCTTGCAAGCACGAATATCAACCTGGAAGACTCTCGTTGTGACTGCGGGGTCCTAAGGGGGCAGGTCGACGCCCCAGTAGAACGTCAGACAATTGCGATCTGGAATTATGCCGCTAACTCGACTATCCCAAATTGCGCTCGGAGCTCTTGTCAGCTTATGCGCTGCGGGCTCAGGCTGCGCGCAGTCGTCGGCTTCGGATGACGCTCACTTCGTTATCACGGAAGATGTGGTAAACGCCGATCTGCAGTCTTTCACCGCCACGATCGGTTCGGTCGGCAACGGGCATCGCTTGAGCGTCGATAGCGGGTTTGAACCGCTGGTCCTCCGAACGATGATCCAGGCCACTGCGCCTTCAGCAAACCGAATAATGGCACCTGCAAATGTCATCTCGAATTATGATTCTTGGCGCACGGGTTCACTCGACGGTGCGGAAGTAGAAATCCTGCGTATCGTCGACGGTGAGTTCCGGTCCGTTCGCACGGACCGCATAGCGGATGGCGGCCATCAAGCTTCAGGATGGCAGCCGGTGACACCACGCCGCAAGATTATCCCCTACCAAATGCCGAGCTTCCAATTCACTTGGGACGCATGGAATCGGCCAGGCGTTCCATACTATTTTACTGTCCGTGCTGTCGACGAAAGCGGGCAACTTTCGCCGACCGCAAGATCCGTTGTGGTGCAGGCACCAATGACCCTTCCGAAGAAGAGGCCCGGCACTGAGGGGCTTCTCGTTGATTTCAAATGGTCAGATAACACTGGTAGCCTGGCAGCGCCTGCAGGGCTTACTGCCGAGATGGCCGCTGATCAAACAGTGCGGCTCGACTGGAACCCGGTAAGTGGTGCAAAAGGCTATGTCGTGTATGTATCGGACGCACCGCCGTCCGAGCATCGCGGCTATTACCTCGAGCTGGAAAGCAGCGGCCCAGCGATCGAAGCTGGCGACATAGCGATCGTTCGCAACCGTCTGTTCCGCGCCGAAAGGGGCAAGGTGCTGAGTAATCGCGTGTGGAGCGATAACGCTGCAGCGCGCCCGTTTCGGAATAGGCTGCTCGGTTGGTCCGATGAGCCTGGTTATGGGAACTGGACCCTTGTCCCCCATGAACCGCAGACGGCCGTAAGTGAGCCCGGAGAGACCTTCCTGAGATTGTCCCTTGCTGGTCAGGAGCAAGTTGTTCTCGGCACCTATAATCATTCAGGCGTCGAGCAGAGCTGGTACGAGGTTCTTGAGCCCGGCCGATCTTATAAGTTTGAGGTGTGGATGCGCGGTCGCTCCGCGAAGCCGGTGACCTTCTCCTTGTCCGGGTACTACAGCAGCAAGGAAGCTCGAGTCGAGCCGATCCGCTTTGCAATCTCATCGGATTGGAAAAAGTACTCCGGGACGTTCAAAGTACCTAAGGTCCATCCTTCCAAGCAGGCAGGAAAGATGCAGCTGCGCGTCGAGGGGCCCGGCATCATCGACCTGGACAACTTCCGTATCTATCGCGAAGGCGCAGACTTTCTCTCTTTCTTGCCCGAAGACATCGCGCGTCTGAAGGCATCTGGCATGGGCGCTCTCCGCACGCATGCCTTCGTGAAGACGGGATTTGCAACCTACGATCTTCAGGAGATCACCAACCCTGGCGGAGTTAGCAATACGGCCGGCGGCAACACCTTGGAGCAGACGCTGACCGAAACTGCCCGGGTGGGTATGAACCCCTGGCTGCAGATTGAGCCGCACCTTTCCCGTGCCGAGTGGCTTGGCCTTGCGGAGTACCTTGCTGCGCCATACGATCCCGCGCAAGATGACACTAGTTCGCGGCCGTGGGCAGCCAAGCGATTCTCGCAAGGTCACGATCCGTGGGTCGATCAATTTGATCAGATCCTTTTAGAAATCGGCAATGAAACGTGGAATCGCCTGTTTGCCCCTTGGACTTTTCCGCCGATGACGGATGCTGCGACAGGCAAGCGCTACAGCGCCGGGACCGTGTACGGCCTCTATCAGGAATATGTTCTTTCGATACTTCGCGACAGCCCGCACTGGCCGAAGTTGGCTCCCAAACTTCAGCCGGTCATCGGAGGCTGGTCCGGTTTTGCATACGGCTTCGATGCATCGCGCGCGTCGCCCAGTACGCCCTTCATGACACACGCAGCTTACAATGGAGGGTGGGACGAAAATGAGGGACCGGTGCGTCTCGATGATGTGGGCCTTTCCAGCGTCTTGACCCATGTTTTGCAGACCGGGATCATTCGCGCAGAGCAACACCGCGAAGCTGCTGCCAGGATCGGACGGGAGCGCGGTAAACACCTATTTGCAGGCACTTATGAAGCAGGTCCCGGTTATGTGATGAACGGCCTTAACAGAGCAAAGGTTACGCCGGAACAGGCCGCTGAGCAGGAAGCAGCCATGAAGAGCGTCTCGGCCGGAACCGCGACACTGGACGCCTTTCTCATGCGAGCGGCGCAAGGGCAGACCTTGCAGAACTTTTTCACTTATGGAAGTGGCGAGCGGTGGACGTCGCATGCTCACTGGTACCACGGCGGTCAAACCTACCCGTCCTGGGACCTGTTAGCCTTCTTCAATAATGAGGCCCTCGGGGACATGCTTGAGGTCAATACCTTGCGCGTCCCTACGATCGATCTGCCGGAGTCGCGGCGCCGTAAAGCTGTGTCGGATGGGCCACTTGTCGCCGCCTACGCTACGCGCAGGGACCGGCGGTTGGTGCTATTCCTGATTTCTCGTCGGGTGCCAGGCTATCCGTACATGGACAGCGACGGCGGGACGCCCGTTATTGTTGACCTTCCAATTACAAGCGCCAAGAGCGTCACGCGGATCACCCAAACCGGTGATTGGAAGAGCAGCAATGTCGGATCGCAAGAGAGCCGGCTTGTCTCGGAGTCTATCCCAGTCCCGCAGAACCTGAGTCGATTGTCGCTGCCTTCTCTTCCGCCTGGCAAAGCCATCATCTACGTGTTCGATTCAGTTAAATGATCGCGGATTTTGAGAAAACCAGTTTGTTTAAAAAAGACGCGATATCGAATAATTGGAGTATTCTCGATGAGGCGTTTTTAACAGAGCCACCGCAACTTGGAAATTACAACGTTCAATATTCACGAAGTTCCTCGCTGAATGCTCTGTAAAAAAGAGGTAAGCAAATTGAATCTTTGCCTGTAGTTTGCAATGGTGTCGGGCGCTTGGAGATATTTCAGCATGAATTCGCTTCTGAGGTCGATTGCCGCTGCCCCAAGCAAAAGGCGCAACAAGACACTTCATCAGGTCATCTTTGGCAGGCGTTTCGACGAAAATGCGTCCCACCGCCTCCTGATCTTGTATGAACCTAACCGCATCTCATATGCTTCTGTATTTCCGTTCCTTGATTACGCCAAGGATTTTCGTTCTGCCTATGGTGTGGATATTAGGTGTTGGCCAACCGGGCAAGCACTGGAGCGAGGTCTTCCTGAAGGTCTCGCTGAAGCCACACATGTACTAGCTCAAACATGGCTGACGGATCCGCAAGCCCGGCACGAGAGGCTAGAGTCGTTCGTCTCGAGACTTCCTGGTGAAGTCACCAAAGCCTATCTCGATAGCTTCGCTAACAATGATGTCAGGTGGATCGGCACATTCCCTTCTACGAGCCTGTATTTCAAAAAGTCCCTTTTCAAAGATGCATCGAACTGGATTAGGCCGACTTATGGGCACACTAATCTAACCGAGTATTATGGGCGCCTCTATGGGCTTCCAGATGAAATGACTGACTGGCTGGTACCTCCAACGGACATTTCAAAGTTGCGTGTTGCGCCGAATTTCCTGACCGATCCGGAGCTGAGTTCCGCGATTCTGGGCCAGCCCCTCCATTCCGCAACGAAGAAGGATCTTGACTTGCACGCTCGTCTCGGCGGGATCGCGGCCGAAGGTTGGTATGGCGAGATGCGTCGGCACGCGGCAAGAGTAGTGGATGAGCTGAAGGGTCTGTCTGTCGCAAAGGGTACAGGCGTCTCACGCCGCGTGTTTGGGCAGGAGTTGCGGCGCTCGAAAGCTTGTTTCAGCCCGTTCGGATATGGTGAGTTGTGCTGGCGCGATATCGAAGCAATCGCTGCCCGGGCTGTTCTCATCAAGCCAGACATGTCTCATCTTCACACCGAGCCGGACCTGTATCGGGATGGTGAAACCTACATCGCTTGTCGATGGGATTTTGCTGACTTGGCTGAAAAGCTTGAGGAAATCCTTCGGGATGAGCCGCGTCGGATCTACATAACCGAGAACGCTTTCAGAATTGCGAGGCGTTACCTCGAGAATGCTGGCCCAGTCCGTACCTATCGTGATCTTTTTGCATAATACGTCTCCGGCGATTGATCTTTGAGGAAATAGCAAGAGATGAGTTTTGGGGAGACTTCGCCAGACATCCCGCAATCAGCCACGTAAGCGGAGTCAGAGACGAATTTGGTAATAGGTCGAGAAGGTTTATAGCCAGTATCAGAGATAACGCCGAGTTGGCCGCACTGAGGCTCGTTCCTTTTCGCCAAGCAGCAATCATTGGCAGGCAAAGCAGCCCAAACGCAGCAACGTAGCCGGCCCAACCGCTTTGCCCGATAATGATGACCCACGTACCATCAGTGATGCTGAGGTCTTCGCCGGTGCGTTCGTCGAACACGCGATTGCGGCCATAGCCGCCCCAACCGAACCAGCGTCTTTGACTTGCCCGTTCGAGAAGCATGTCCTCGTTATCGATGCGGGTCTGAAAAGAGCCTGCGCGGTCTTCGTTCACTGTGGCCACTTGATCGGCCAGAGCTTGCACCGGTACAACGTCTGCGCCGCGCAGCACAGGATAAACAAGAACGATAATCGCCACCATTGCGCAAAAAAGGCGGACGCTGCTCCGCTTGAGGATGATGATCACGCACATGGCCAAGCTTGCAAGGATCAAAGCACCCAATGATCGGCAAAGGACAATCACGCCGACCAGGTATGCCAACCAGAACCACGCTGATAGGCCCAAGATATGTGCTCGGCGTTTGGCGAAGTACGCCGCAGCAACGATCGCCATCGCCGTAAGGATCGCCACAAGAAGGCCGTGCCCCAGGAAGACCACCGGCCTGAACCCTCCATCGCGCATCTGCTGCCCGAAGCTATGCGGAAAGAAGCCATAGATCCATTTATGCAGCTGCGGGCTCAATCGGATCTCGACCAGCATCAGGAGGCTGTAGGCGAGAACCGCGATCAGCAAGGTGCGAAGGAGCGCGTTCTGAGCGCGGTTGGTGCTGAGCATCGTGTAGCCGAGGAGGAACGGAATAAGGTCGATGCTCTTGTACGCAGCTGCCGAGAATGCATCGTAGGGCTTCAGGCCGGGGAGAAGCAGACTGCCAAACAGGAGTGGATCGCTGTTTGTGAGCGCTGTGAACATCGGCGAAATGACATAAAGCGCCATAAGTGCCAACAGCCACCATTCACGAGGGAGCCGAACCGCTGGGCTTTTGGCGAAAAGCATGGCAGCAATCAAACATGAGATACTTGCGATCGAAGCCTTGTCGAGCTCGGGAACGCCCGGAAAATCGAAGGCTGTTCTGACGGGAAGCAGCAGGTAGCCACCCAAGAGCGACCAAATCAACGCATGCGTGGGACGCATCGATGCGAACATCACCAGCGTTACGAGAGGCCAGACGATCAGGGCAGAATAGGCTACTGCGTTAGGCATTGATCAGCTTGGGCTCCAAGTTTGGACATGTGTCCTTCGGATTGCAAGGTTGGCCAGAACATGCATCTGACGGCGATTGACACACCTTCTGTTCACTCATCCCCTTGAAAAGAGCGCGACTGCCGATCCGTGTGCGGCGCCTCGCTCCTGCAGCCGTATGCCACCAACAGCATCGTCCTTGGTCGAACTGCGGGCGAATACCAAGTGGGCGCTCATTACCCTGCCTCGGACAGGCGAGCTCCGGTCTCGACTCAGACTTCGCCTCTGACCTTGAACTCTATGCTGCACTGAGGTTTGGCAGCGCCGGTTTGGTTCACAGCAGAACGCCATCCCGGAATGGCGCACGAACTGTATCGAGAAATGCCGCGATGAAATTCATGATTGCGTCCGAGCTGGGGCTTTCCTCATTTTCTATGGCCGAGACCCGTACCAAGGCACCGTCAGGAATGCGGCCCCGCAGATTTTGCAACGCCATCGACAGCCTTTGCTCTGCCCAACTCGTAGGGAATGTGTCTCCGACCCGCACCCAGTACAAAATCCGCTCTGTCAGTCCGCCGCGGTCGGCAAGCAGCTCGCGCGCCTCGATCCTTTTGGCGCCATAACTGATTTCGGTCGGCTTGCTCCACTTGATGGGGAAGCCTGATGCAGGGTAACACACTTCTGGCCTGTGCACCTGGATATCATTCTGCTGAATAGCGCTAAAGGCGATCAGCAGCATGATCGGCGTCATACCGGGCCCCTCGTAAATGCGGGTCTCAAGGTTCTCGTAGAGCTTATTGCTCTCATCCTGCGGCGGCAAAACGACCTGCTGGCTTGGTCGAGAGGTCCATCCTCCCACCTTGTCGGGAATCCCGCTTGTGAAGCTTGCCGACTTGACAGGTTTGGCGAGTGGCTCCGGGTCCCGCAAAAGGGACAGTCCGCCTAATGCGGCAAGTCCCGCTCCCACCAACAGGCTCCTTCGATCGATCGGCGCGAGAGACGATCCTTGCCGAAACCCACCCGAATTAGCATCCATATCGTTACCTGTTCCCATTTCGGACGATCGTACAGCCATGGACCAGTTCTGGCCACCGGAAACGCGAGCGGCAGGTTCCGAACGGTTGCATTGACGCCAAAAGGTCTTAGACTGAAGCCGCCCCCAAAATGACCGGACAGGACCTCACACTTAGGTAAGAGTGAGGCATATGACCGACAGTAGTCCTAGGAACTATGTGCATGCGGAGGTTCTCGGAGGGGGTCAGCGCCCTAGGCGCTGGACCCCGGAAGAGAAGCTGCGCATGGTCGAAGAGACCTTCCTGCCCGGCAACAGCGTGTCGCGTGTGGCGCGCATGCACGGGGTGGTTCAAGCCAAGCATTTGGGCCAAGTGGAAGCATTTGGCACGCGAGAACGGCGAGTATGCTCAAGGCGCGAAGCCCATCCAGAGAAGGCAAATGACCCGGGCTAGGAAGCGAGCTTGACTCGGATCGACCCTCTGCAGTTTTCACAAGATGCATTCCCAAAATCTCCGGCTATCAATGTTTCGTTTTAAGCCATATATATTCACCTTGTTTATCTAAGTTCTCGATTGCAGTTCTTTTCCCAACACGGAGCGCCATCCACTGATATCGCGCAACAAACCTTCGCAACTCGTTGTCGCCATAACGTTCCACGCCCTTGAGCATAGATTCGAAGTAGCCCACCAATATACCCACGCCGCCGACGAGGAATGGCCTTTGCATCGCGCGATATGCGGCACTCAGAAGAATGTAGGGAATGATGGTCCCCATGAAATATTGGCCGAACCCGTGGCGCTTGCGGCCGGTGAACACCCCCTTTTCGCTGGAGCCCATCGGTCGAAGGTGCACGAAGCGCAGCTCTGGGTCATCCCACGAGCAGGCAATCCAGCCCTTCATGCGGCAGGTATGGCAATCAATGCCGTCCCACATGACCTGGCTTACGAACCCACCGATATCTTCGAAGCACCGTGTCCGGTAAAATTTCGTCATGCCAAGCGAAGTCTCGTCCCCGCATTTCTCACTAATGAGCGTGCCTCCAAATAAGCCCTCCGGATTATCGGAGCCAGGATAATACGCCTTGCCTGAACAGGTGCCCAAGCGTTCATTCGCTTCCATGCGCTCGATCAGGATCTCGAAGTAGCGCGGTGGCAGGTCCAGATCCATATCGAGCTTGCAGACATAATCATAATCATCAGGATTGATCGTAGCGTAGCCGTCGTTGAATGCTTCGATGACCCCCGCACCAACCTTGCGGAATCCCCGATTCTCTCGAGAGACTATTGTGATCCATTCGAAACTCTCGCTGTATTCTTTGAGGATCGCAGGCGTTTCATCGGTGGATCCATCGTCCACGATGATCCATTTCGCCGGCTTTATGCTTTGCGCCAGAACGCTATCCAAGGTGCGGCGGATGTATTTTGCCTCGTTGCGAACCGGAGAAATCAGGCAATAGCGCCGACTAGGCTGCATGATACGTTCCTTGCGCATGCATCGTTTTGAAAAAGTTAGTAAGCCGCTCGATGTTCACAGCTTGCGAAAACTCCGTCTCGACAACTTCGCGCCCTGCCTGACCCAGGCGCCGCCGCAAAGCATCATCCGAGGCGAGCGCCAGCAACGCATCTGCCAAAGCCTCGTGATTAGACGCCGTAACCATCAGACCTGTTTCCTGATCACGCACAAGTTCACGGATCGTCGTGATGTCGCCGCTGATGACCGGTACACCGCAGGCCATTGCTTCCATCAGCACCACGGGAATGCCGTCCTTATCGCCGTCTTCGGCTTCGACACAGGGCAGAACAAACATGTCGGCGGCAAGCATCAGTTCTTTCACACGATCGTTCGCCTGCTCGCCGAGCAACGTGACATGATCTTCTAGCTTCAGTTTTGCGACAAGGCTTTTCAGCATCTCCGCCTCCGGTCCATCGCCAGCGATAATGACATTGATCCGCTCATCCAGGCATCCTCGCTGCCGAAAGATCTCCATTGCGTGCAGGAGATGAGAAAAGCCCTTCTTGGGCACAAGCCGACCTACAGCAAGAATGGTAAGTGCTTGTGGGGTCGTCCTCGCCGCTGGAGAGAACTGACCAGTATCTACACCGCAACGAATAACGGGTGCGAGAAGCGGTCTAGAGATCACCCGTTCGTAGAAATCTTGATGCCAATAGCTGATCGCCGCCACGCCTGCTGCACGTTCCAGCTTCTGTTTCAGCCCAGCGGAAGAAACAAACAGATCCTGCGCGTGTCCAGTGAAGCTGAACGGGACGTTGAGGGCCATCGCAGTATACATTGCCAGCCCCGTCGCCGAGTGTGCCATATGGGCATGAATATGCTGAAGCCTTTCCTGTCTCAGCTTATGGGCGAGGCACAGGCCCGCCATTCCCTGCGCAAGTATTTTTGCGCCCATCTTTGGCGACCCTGCGCCCACCGCAAGGGCATCTTTTAGCACACGCAGCGTCCCGGCAGGGTAGCGTAAAGCGGCGAGAGGCAAGCGGAAGAGCGTCTTCGAATAAGCGACATGAGCTTCTTTGCCGAGCCGAGACAGTTGCTCATCATCATCGAAGGGGGAAGGCCGACGCAAGGAACCAATCAGGACGGGCCAGCCCAAGGCCCGAAGAGCGAGAACCTCGCGATAAACAAACGTTTCCGATCGGCTCGGCAATCGTGATGCGACATAAAGGACCTTAACCATTGCCACTAGCCTTGTACTCAATGATCTGCGGCCGTTTCTTTGTGAAGCGATCGCGCATGTACTGGAACAGGCCAGCTGTCTCAGCAAAGCGGGAGAGAACACGCAAAGCCGCCCGCTTTGCTATCCATGGACGACCGCTTCGATCCTTAGCGGCCAAGCGGGCAATCTGCGTTGGATAGATGAGCAGCCCCACCAGCGCCCAGAGATTGATCGTGCTCAGGAAGAGGATGGCCACCGGGATGGCTAGCGTCCAGGCGAGGGCGCGGACTACCTCCTTCACCTTGTACCTTTCCGTTCCGCTCCCATGCTTTGCGACAGACAATGCGAGAGCATAGCCGTATCGCTTCTGACGCTTCCACCATGCATGGAACCGGTGGATATCGGCATCGTGCTTCGTCATTTCGGCATCGATCCTGAGGATTGTCCAGCCCGCCTGGCGCAGACGCAAGCACATCTCCGGCTCTTCTCCAGCCACGAACGTTGGATCATACCCGCCGACCTGTTCCAGAGCGCCTATACGCATAAGCGCATCGCCGCCACATGCGTCAGCAGCGCCGATCGGTGTGTCCCATTCCAGATCGCAAACAAGATTGTAAAGACTGCTCTCGGGACTGCGCTCGCGCCGGCGACCACAAACCACCGCCACGTGCCTTCGTTCTTCCAGAACTCCGAGGCCCTTTCGCAACCAGTCGGCGTCGAGCTCACAGTCACCGTCAATGAATTGCACGTATGCAATTTCCGGATGTGAGGTTTGAAGATGTTGCAGCCCAGCATTGCGAGCGCGAGCAGCAGAAAAGGGAATGGACATGTCCAGCCCGATCACATCTGCTGAGGCAGCGCGCGCGATCTCAACGCTGTTGTCGGTGGATTTGGAATCAACGTAGACAAGCCTCGGCAGGAAGTCCTGCAGAGAGCTGAGGCATCGCTCAAGACGCTGCCCCTCATTGCGTCCAATCACGACGCATCCGACTGGGCTAGTGATCATCGCTGCGCCTTGTCATCACGTTTTGGCATTCTTTGGAGCTGGCATATGACCGCCAAAAAAGGTCAGCCGAAAGATCCTCGGCCCAGACACCAGATATCGCCTCCATAGCCTTCTTGGTTCACTGATCAGACGAAAGGCCCACTCGAGGTGCGCCTTTTGCATCCAGACAGGAGCTCTTGCTTTCCGGCCGAGCACGAATTCGATCGATGCGCCTACGCACAGAGCCACACCCTTTGACCGGTGCGCATTGAGGCAGCGATTGGCGATGATTTCACTTTGCGGCGCTCCGATCGCGAAAAGGACATAGTTGCAGCCCTGCGACGCGATGAACTCCTCGATCTCGTCCATAGCCTTGGGATTTTTCAGAACTCCCATAGGCGGAATGTGCTGTATGAGGTCGATCGCGACAAAACGTGCCTTCAATTCGGCGAGCATCGCTTCATCTGCGCCAATGATCGCTACCCTCTTGCCGTCGAGGTGACCGCTGCGGAAGAGTAGCGCAGTAAGGTCACTGCCGGTGACAACTTTAAGCTCGATGCCCTTCAATTTTGCCAGAAGTTGCAGGATCCGGCTATCGCAAAGTCGAACCGCCGCGACCTGATATGCTTCCCGAAACTGATCCTTCACGATCTGGTCCTTGCCATCATGAAGCATGACGACATGGTCCACATTGGGTGTCACCACGACCGAAAAGTGTTCCTGTCGCGAAAGCCTGTCCAGCTCGGCAAGGACTGCCGGGTAGCTCAGATTTGAGAACTCAATGCCGAGAAACTCCGCTGTCGCCGCTTCAGTACGCATGCTTGTCCCAGAAGATCTTGACCACAGTTTCAAGGATGATGCGGATATCGAGCAGAGGCGACCAGTTCTCGATGTAGTAGATGTCATATTCGACCCGCCTCTGGGCCCGTTCTGCTGTCGCGATCTCGCCTCTGAGGCCTCTCACCTGCGCAAGGCCAGTGATCCCTGGCTTGACGCGGTGCCTCGCTGCGTAGCCCTTGACCGCGTCGAAGTAGTACTTGTCTCCAACCCGCATCATGGTGGCATGCGGACGAGGTCCGACGATAGACATCTCGCCCACGAGGACGTTGAAAAGCTGCGGGAGCTCGTCGATGCTGGTCCGGCGGATTATCCTTCCGACACGGGTGACGCGCGGATCGTTCTTCTCCGTGCGCTGCGCCCCGCTCACATCCTGACGGTCGACATACATCGAGCGAAACTTGAGAACGCCGATCTCGTTGTTGTTGAAGCCGAACCGCGTCTGGCGGAAGAAAATCGGTCCCTTGCTCTCAAGCTTGATGGCAAGCGCTGTCAGCAGCATGACGGGCGAGAGAAAGACAAGCGCAATGCTCGCCACGAAATAATCTATAACCTGCTTCATCACTCCATCGATATCGCGCATCGGCTGTTGCCAGATTGCAAAGACCGGCAACGACCCCAGGAAGTGCACTCGATAGCTTGTGGTGAACTCGAGAGTTTCTCTTGGCAGGACGCAAAGGTCAATCGACGCGGAGCTGAGGATATCCGCGATCTGATCGACACGCGCTTGTGAAATCCGCGGAACGGCAAGAATGACCTGGTCAAGCCGGCCCTTGCGGGCAAGCTCGAGAAGCGCGGCCAGATCCCCAAGATAAGTCAGTTCGGATTCGCTCCTGTCCGTGCGATCACGTTCGTCGGCATAGCCGACCATGCGCACGTGAGGCAGGCGCTCGAGTTCGATCAGCTGCGAGACGCGGCTAGCGACCTTGGCGCTTTCGGCATAAACTGCGACGCGCTGGCCGATGATTCCCTCGTCCATCAGGCGCGAGACGATCTTGCGGAAGATCATCCGGCTCAGGAACAGCATGACGAGCATGCTACCCATGAAGTACAATGCGAGACCGCGAGAGAATTCTCGAAGCATGTCGAGCTGAATGACGACAAGCGTGGTGAGCGCGGAGGCAAGCACGAAGTCCGCTATGGCACCGCCGCCAAGGTCTTCCCCTTGCCCCTTGAAGGCCGTGTAGCCATCGCGCGAAATGCGGATAAGCAGATGGTTGATGCAAAGGATGATCGCCGCACTGCGGTGCAGCTGGCCATCATAATAGTAGCCGATCGTCTGACCATATGCGAATGCAGCGAGCACGTAGGCAAGAAAGAAGCAAAGCAGATCATTGAGAACACCGAGCGTCCGCAGTACGTTCGACGTGAAGCGAAGATGGCTATTGCTGCGACGCGCTGCAGAGTTCAGCTGCCCGTGCATACGCCCCCCGTTGAGCGACAGATTTGCTCGGGCGTGATCCTGGCAAACAGGCCGCGGGCCCGCGGCGTTCCCGGGGGTTCATCGATCACGTAACTGCGCTCGGCACTGGCAAGGCCCCGCTGAACCTTGATTTCGCAGACCCTGTCCCCGAATTCCTTGCAAACCCGGCCGAACTGTCGCCATGCCTTGGCCGACGAGGGCTTCGCAGCCGCGAGCTCCCCATAGACCGACACGATGCGTACGCGCTCCCCGACCTTACGGAGAAAGGTTTCATAGCGTCCGGCCATGAGCTCGCTCTGAGGCAAAGAATCGATCCCCCGCTCGAATACCTGCTGGGCGCGCACCTTGTTTCCCTTTGCAAGATGGGCGTTAGCAAGCGCAGCATAACCACCGTATTCCTGCGGCGCATCAGATACAACGACATTTGCATCTTCGATCGCCGCGTCGATCTTGCCCTGTGCGAGACGGCGCATGGCGCGCGCAACCAGAGCGTCCGGGTTTCGCGGATCTGCCGCAAGGACCTTGGCCGTGAGCGTGTCTGCTTGCGCCACACTTCCTTCAGCCAAGGCCACACGCGCCAGCAGCGCTTGTGCCTCTGTTGCGCCTTCCTCAGACAGTCTCTCGATCATGCCCCGCGCTTTCCCGAGCTGACCACTGTCGAGGTAGAACCTCGCCAAGGATAGCTGGGTGATGCGTGTGCCCGTGCTCGCAACCAGCGCGCGTTGCGGGTCGGTGAGAGGCGAAAGGTCGTATTCCAGGAAGATCTCCCGCAGCGCCGCGTGCATCGCAGAATCGTTGGGCTGCGCTTCGATCGCCTTGATCGCTTCGCTGCGGGCAGTGGCCACATCACCCGTCTTGTAGAGGAAGTTGATGAAATCGAGCTGGTACCTCGAATTCTTGCCCGCAGCAGCGATCACCTTGGGGAACGCGCCGCGCATGCCCGGCGCATTGCCCTGTGCGCGGTAGATCTCGAGCAGGGTTGCATTGAGCGCTTCGGTCTCGCCGATAGCCTCGATCGTGCGCCGCGTTGTCGCTGCGGCTCCAGCGAAATCGCCTTCGAGCGCCTGCAATCGTGCAGAGAGGATTGCACCGCCTTCATCGGTGGGATCTTGCGCCGCGATCTGCTCAGCGAAGCGCCGCGCATCGTCCAGTCGGTTGGTTTCGATTGCAAGAAAGCCCTTTACAAGCATGGCGCGTGCTGACCCCGGGGAAAGCAGAAGCATTCGGTCTGCAGCCTCTTCGGCTTCCTGCAGGCGATCGGTCTGAAGACCCAGTTCGGCAATTGCCTGAAGGACTTCTAGGTTATCCGCCTGCAGGTCAAGCGCACGCGAATAGGCGTTGAAGGCACTGGGAAGCTTGCCTGACTGAAGCTCGATCCTCCCGAGAAGTATGAAGTAGCCTGCAACGTCATCGCGAGCGATGATGGCCTGCTGAATATTGTTCCGCGCTTCCTCGATGTTCCCGCCCGCGAATTGCGCCTCGGCTACGGCGGCCAACTCAGCAGCCTTCTCCAACCGGTCGTTGCAGCCGGACTGGAGCGCTGCAATGCCAAGCATGATCGAGAGGCCAAGAATTCTTAGCGGGCGGGCAGGGCGTATCAATCGAGCATTCCTATGCGTTCTTGCCGAGCAGCTTTTCTCTTGGTGTTTCGCCTCGAGGTTGGTAGCGGAACGAGCGTGTCGAACCTTGGCTGCCATCCTCGTGTCGACGCATGGGCCGCGACCCGCTCACGCTACTTGGCTAGGGGGTAAAGTGTGAAGAAGTCGTCAGTGACGGTTTGTCTTGGTACATTGCTGCTTGTCAACGCGGGCGTGAGTACGCCGGTTGCTGTGCATGCCCAGGAGGCTGCGCCCAGTCCTGCAGGGGAGGCGCTCCCGGCGGTTGCACTGCCCGAATACCGCATCAATCCTGGCGATGAGCTTCAGATCAGCGTCTGGCGCGAAGATCAGCTGCAACGGGCCGTCGTCATCTTGCCCGATGGCACCTTGAGTTTTCCTCTTGTAGGCAGGATCAACGCAGCTGGGCGAACCACTCGCGAGATTGAGAAGGACATATCCGCTGGCCTTGCGACCAAGTATGTCGACGGCAACGTACCCGATGTCACGGTTGCGGTGGTCAAGACCAGCGGCCTTCAGTTTTCCGTCATCGGCAAGGTTCGCTCGCCGGGCGCATTTACGCCTGGGCGTTATCTGACGCTTCTGGAAGCATTGAGTCTGGCTGGCGGCGTGGACGAATTCGCAAGTCTTGATAATGTGGTGGTCGTTCGTAAGTCGGGCGAGGGTCTGGTGGTCATTCCTGTCAAGCTGTCTGGGATTCTGCGGAGCAAGTCGGTAAGCCCAGCCGCCGTGAACGCGCTGCCCTTGATCCGGAGCGGAGACACGGTGATTGTGCCTTGATGGGTCAATCAGGCCTGTCGGTCATTTGCCGGTTCCCTTTTGCCTGATAGAGACGGCAGTGACCGATGCCATCGCGACCGGCGAGCTGGCCCGGCTCGCCGAACGCATTGTTCGCATTAGGGGCGGCTTACTGCTATTCGGTCATTCGATAGGATTTGGGGGCGAAGGGGCACATTGATGAGTCAGGGCTTGGCATATCGCAAGCTCGGCCTCGGGCGGTCGGGGGCTGCTGCAAAAACGCGGCAGGCCTCCCTGCGCAGCGGGAGCGCGATTGCGCTCTGCCGCGCCCTCCTATGCAGGGCCTTGCCCGGTGTGTTTGTCGGGATCGGATTCTTTGCGGTACCTGAGAATCCGCTCGGAGCCATGGCCGGGAGCAGGGGGGCTGGTTCTGCTCACGTCCGGGTGGCCATAGAGGAAATCGCTCCGGCGACGGTGCGAGCCAACGTGCCGCGCGCCATGGCCTCAGGTACCGGGCAACGCGATACGCCCTCTTCACCGGTCAGCCAGGTCGGTACTCAGCGTCTGGCTACAGAGATGGGCCTGGCAGGAGCCCTCATCGAGCCGGCTGGCTCGCTTTCCCATGGTATTGACGGGCATGCGCTAGATGCAGCAGGTGTCGAGACCGCTTCTGGCGCTGCATTGGTGCAGCAGGCAGCTGTTTCCGTTCCGGCGGCATCGGCTATTGATTGCCAGGACAGCGCGTCTGGCGACGAATGCGAATGGAGTGCAGCAGCGGGCATTGTCGCGCCGGCGGAGAGTGCGATCGAAGGCGGCTTCGGGCTCTCCGACTTTGGAACTAGTGGTGATGCGGCCCGGCTGGAGCCAAGGATCGGCTACATTCCTTTCTCGCTCGACACAGGTTTCGGGCCACTCGTGACATGGAGCGGCAGCCCGCCTCCAGCGAATAGCCTTGCCCCAACCCACGACCTGGTGCTTTCAATTTCACACGAGGTCGAAAGTTCTTCGGACGTCGGTGCTGCGCAGCAATCGGGTCCCGCTAACGAAAAGCCGTTTCCGTTTGTGCCCGAGCGTGTGGTCACGATTCCCGGCACTGCCATGCGTTCGCGCAATCTTGATGAAGGTGTGCAAAGCTCTGGCTCCTCGCCGGCCATGTCCGTTTCTGGTGCATTGGAGCAGGTTCCCTCGGGCGTTGCTCAAGACGCGTTGGCAGTGATGAAGCATGGTCGCGTCCTTGCTTCCGAGCAGGTTTCGCGGGCGCAACAGCAGTGGTTCCTTGCTCCAGTCGTTTCGCCTTGGAAGGCGAGCGGCATCAAGAATGCGGCTCTTGGCGCTGGCATGGCGGCGGTCGCCGTTGCCGGTGCCCGTGATGTGCTGGTGTTTGCACTGACGGGGCAGGCACCTCTCGTGACCTCCGCTGAGTTTTCGGCCCCAAGGCTCGTCCGGCTTCGTTCGCTGATCGAGGCTCTACATGAGCGGTTTGAGGGGCAAGAGCTGCAGCGACTAACGGCCTCAAGTGCAGCCGACGCCTATTTGCCGGTCGACAGGCTACGCCTGGCGGGCATTCCCGTGGGCGGCGACCTCGCGGGCAATGACCTGCCCAGTGAACGTGTCATGGCCGGCCGCGTCGCATCGCAGCCTGCAGTCCTCCCGTTCTTCGCTGCGAGAGACGATGACACGCCCACTGGCGGTTTGCGCGGGTTGGGGTTGGACCAGAGCCTCTCGGCAAGCGCTTCGGCTGGTTTCGACAGCAATCCCTTCCTTGCGCAGGGGGGTAACCCCGAAGCTGCTTCGCTGCGGTTCCAGCTTGCGCCCGCGCTCTCGCGAAAGGGTGAACGAAGCAGCTTCCGCCTGACCGGCCGCCTCGAGCATATCGAATACCTGGGCCAGTACGCCTCACTCCAGAACTTCGGCGCAGATCTTGCCGCGAGCCGAAAGCTCACCGAGCGAATGGAGTTCGAGGGGGGGCTGACGTTCCGCAGCGATGTGCTGGCAACCAATCTGGGCAATCCCTTCGGCAATGACGAATTGGGATCGGGGAGCCCGGTTCCCCCGACCGGAAACGATGTGACACTCCTGGGGCAAGGACAAAGAAGGACGCAATACGGCCTAGATGGCGGCCTTACTTTCGACCTCAGCCAACGCGACCAGCTTCGCTGGTCGGTCTCGGCGCGCGCTGACCGGTTCGGTTCAGCTGCTCTGGTGGACTCAAACTTTGTGTCTCAGCGCCTGCAGTATTCGCGCCGGCTGGGCGAGGATGTCACCATCGGAGCTGCGGTCGACGCCAATATCATCGACTTCACCGGTTCCGGGCTCGAGGGCGCGCAAACAGTGTCGCCGCAATTGCAGGTGAATGCGGCGTTGACTCCGCGTCTTACTCTCACTGCAAGCGTCGGCCTCGCCGTGACGCGCCTCGAGTTCGGCGGCCTCGAAGACACCACCACGGCCTTGGCAGGGGACGTCGCCCTGTGCCGCAAGGGAGAGCGCAGCAGTTTCTGCATTAACGCATCGCGGCAGGTCCTGCCGGCTGCCATTGGGGGAGCGCTGCTCCAGACCAGCGGCGGGCTTTCCTACTCGCTGCAATTGTCCGAGCGTGACACCGTACAAATCAGTGGCAGTTATGCCACCGCCTCGCAGCCAATCGCTGCCACGGTCGGTGATTTCGAGAGCATCAACGGATCTGTTCGCTACGAGAGGCGACTGAACGAGCGCATGCGCATCTTTGCAAGCGGCGGAGTATTGAATACGGCCGGAAATCTTCCGACGAATGTGACAAACATACAAGGGCTGATCGGGATAACCATGAATTTCGGGCAAACGCGATGAGAGAGGACGATTTCGCCGGCATGGAGCCGCAGGGCGGCAACCTGCTGATGCATTTGCCTGCGATCCTCAGGGATCGCTATCTGCTGGTGATCATCCCGACCGTCTTGCTGGCGATTGCCGGCGTTGTTGCCGCATTTGCCTTGCCGGCCGTGTATCGCTCGACGGCCACCCTGCTGGTCGAATCCCCTCAGCTTCCGGAAGACGTGCTGGGCGAGCAGGGCGTCGACATCGTCGATCAGCGGATCGCGAAGTTCCGCCAGCAAGTGCTCAGTCGGCCCCGACTTATCGAACTGATCCAGAAGCACCGCCTCTATACGGACAAGCGCAGTTCCAAGTCTCTTTCGGAGATCATCGAGGAGATGCGCGAGGCCACAAGGATAGAGCCTGTTTCTGCTCAATTCCAGCGATCGAATAATGGGCGCTCGACGACGATCGCGTTTTCGCTGAGCTTCGATTACGAGTCGGCTCCGGAGGCGCAGGCTGTCGCACAGGACATGACCGAGCAGGTCCTGCTTCTCGATGCGACAAAGAGCTCCGAGCAGGCAGGCAGCACGGTGCAGTTCCTGACCGATCAGGCGACCGCACTGCAAAGCCAGATCAGCGAAGCCGAGAGCCTCATCGAACAGATCAAGGCGCAGAACGGCCTTGCCTTATCCAATCCCGGCATGATGGCGATGAGCGGATCGGGCGGCAGCTATGATGTTCAGATCATCGCGCTCCAGCGGGACAATGCTCTGCTTCGGGCTCAGCGCGAGGCGCGTCAAACGGCCGCCTCGCGCGATCCGATCGTCGCGCAGGCAGAAGCCGACCTCGCCGCTGCCCAAGCCCGCTATTCGGACGATCACCCGGACATCGCGATTGCCAAACGTCGCCTGAGAGAGGCCGAGCGGCTTGCTGCAAGCAACCAGGCGAAGCAGCCTGCAGACACGGTCGATCAACAGATCGCCGCCAACAATGCCCAGATTGAGGCCCTGCGGACCATCCGTGCTCAGGAATTGGGAAGGCTGGCGACGGCGCAGTCCGCCATGGCACAGGCCCCGCTTGTCGAGCAGCAGATCGCGCAGGAGCAGCAAAAGCTTGACCTCCTGAACGAACAATACGAGGCCGTCTCGACGCGGCTGATGCAGGCACAGGGCACGGCACGTGCGGAGAGCGAGCAGAAGGGGGAGCGGCTTTCCGTAATCGATCCGCCGGTCGTGGCAGATGATCCCATTTCTCCCAACCGCCCGCTGCTCATTGCAGGCGGTCTGGCTGCAGGCCTTGGCGCAGGGCTGCTGCTCGCCCTGGCCGCGGAACTCTTCTTCAGGCCGATCCGGGATATGGCGGACATTCGCGTCGTGACCGGAGCGATGCCTCTGGTTTCGATCCCCACAATCGAGGCGCCGAAGCCGGGAATCCTGAGCCGGCTTGCGGCGAGGGTCCCTGGTCGGCGCTTCCGAGCCAGAGACGAAAGCTTGGAATAGCCAATCTGATCGCCGCTTGGAGCGCGCCATCGGGGCGTGCTGACATTGTTGCCCCGCATTCGTTGGAACGTCACAGAACCATGACCACAATTCACATGCCGGAGCCTAGCGCGAAGCTGATCGGCTTTGCCGAAGGTGACGTGCGGGCGCGGCCGTTCAAACTGCTGCGCACCATGCTCGGGCGCCAATTGTCCGAAGACCGGGCAAATCTGATCGGGATTACGTCCGCATCGCCTCATGCCGGAAAGTCGTTTACGGCCTCCAATCTTGCAGCGGCGATGAGCCGCATTGCGAGCCAGCGGGTTGTACTTGCCGATTTTGACCTGCAACGTGCATCGATCGCCGAGATCTTCGGGATTACAGAGGCGCCGGGTCTGGCCGAGTATCTCCTCGGCGAAGTTCTGGACCTTTCGGACGTGATGCGCCGCGTTGGCGACACCCGTCTCACGATCTTGCCAACGATACCGCGGCAGGTCGATTCAGCGACGTTGCTTGCCGGAGAGCGTTTTGTGGACCTGATTGGCAGGTGGAAGGGCGACCCAGCGAATCCGACGGTCATCTGCGACCTCCCGCCGCTATTCGTGAGTGACGACGCCATGTTGGTCGCCAACCACCTTGATGGGGTGATTGTGGTGGTCGAGCAGGGCGTCACGACCAAGAAGCAACTCGAGGCTTGCTTGCAGCTCCTCTACCCGGTCAAGCTTATCGGAACCGTATTCAATCGCTTTGCGGGCGGATTCGGGGATCCTTACGGCTATGCCGATGGCTACGGATCCTACTACAAGTAAACTCGGGCAACGGATCTCTTGTAGCCAGATGGGGCGCCGAACAGCAGATAGCCTCGAGGCGGGTCATGTGATGTTGCCACTCTCTTACATCGTCGTGCTGAGTTGCTTTCGGTGGCCTCCACTATTCGTTCATCGCCAGCCACCAAATGGCGTTCTCACACTGGCTCGAGCGTGCTCTCGCGCAGGCTGAAGACGACCAATTGCGAACAGCATGGCCATTCCGAATTGCGGGGAGCTTGTTTCGCCAGCGCGGTCCTAATGAGACAGCCACGCGACGCGGACGCCTCGCTTATCTTCCCGCCCCCCGATAAGGCTTCAACACTTCGTTTTCGGGTTTGGCGCACTCGGATGGGCAAGCCTGAGGGCCCGGTACGAACCGGGCTAGTTGCGGGGTATGCGGGGCGGCTGCGACCCGGGTCGTGGTCCACCGCCCCGGCCCGCGGAGGTTGGGACATCGCGAGCGGGTTCCGACTTAGATTGAACTTGCGAGTCGTGCAACATTGACAGGCGGACTTGTCATTCTGGCCATACGCCTGCCAGCGAGCGAACAAGGTCTCGGCGCCTCTGCCTTCCAGCCGCTCGCCAAATACGAGCAGTTTATACCAACGAGTGATGCCGCGATGGGAAACGGAGCGCCGATTGCACGACCCATCGCGACAGGCGATACTTCATCCCGATGCGGCCATTGTCTTTCAGTTTGAAAGCGAGGCCCCAGATGATAACGTGCGTATGCGTCAATCTCTACCTTGACGTATCTTGGAGCCGGCGTGCCTAGACACCGCGCCGGCTCCTTTTGCGTGCGGATTGTGCCACAACAGGGGCGTGCCAGGCTCGGCTTGCGAAGAGTGTGCCCATTTGTCGTTCCGACCGCCCCGAGTCCATTCTCTGATTCCAAGGGAATCGCGACATCGGACGTGCCGGTTCAGCGCACTGCACATGTCGGAACAGCTAGCAAACTTTCAGGTCGGAATTGTTCAACATGGGAACATTCTAGTTTTTCGTGTGCCATCGCGCGTCCGCGTCCGATAAAGGGCGTGCAGCAGCGGAAGGGGAGGCGCAAAGATGGTTGGCGCACAAGGCAAGCGCGACGCGGTTACCTACCAGTGGACTTTGCCTGACGGTACGTCATGCCGAATGACACTTTTCGATGTCACAACCGGAGAAGCCGAAGATGCCGCCAAGGCATGTGGGTGGCCAGGCCGGCAGCCTATGCCGGCCTGATCAGCCCTGCCATCGCCCCACACGGCGAGCACTTCGTCGCTGTGGCGGATCCCCTCAAGTCCGGTGTCGCGCTTGTAGGTGGAGGCTCGGTCATGATCATGGCTCTCGGTCTCGGTGGACGATGCCCGAGCGATGGGTCATCGCCTTCTGAGCGCGCATTGGCCAGACCTGCGCGGCAGCGCTTCAACGCCGGAAAGCGCCTTCTCCATCGGATCCGAGCACCCAGGATGGGCCGAAAAGGACGCGCAGGAGGGTGACGCCGGACCCCCTCTATCGCCTCCGTCACGTCTGGCCGCTTAATTGGACAAGACGTTGCCCATGGTGATGCGCCCTTGAGCGGCATTTGCGGCACTGCCGACAGGAAATGCAGGCTTCGGGTCCGTGGCCACTGATCGGTCCATCGTGCGCCATCGGGGCGGCCACGCCAGCCGTTCCAAGGTCAGCCATCAGCGGGGTGCTTGTGCGATAAGCGTGCGGGACATCCTTGCGGGGCCGCTAGCCTGCTGAACATCCCATGGCCGCGCTGCACATGGCGGGCGGGTGCAAGCCTGATGGATGAAGATCAGGCGGCAAGGGTGATGGTCGGGCTTACCTTCGAACCAGCAAAGGTACGCTGCCGCTTGCGCATGGCTAGCCCGACCGCACCCAGGCCAAGAATCATCATCAACCATGTCCCCGGTTCGGGCACCGCGGTCGTCACATCCTGACCCGAGGCGGAGTCGACGCCGTTCAGGCGTGACAGGCTCTGGTAGCGCACGAAGAAGTCGCTGAGTGTAACGGAGCTAGCCGGCCGATCGAAGCCAAGAAAGAAGAAGCCACTCGCTGGATCGTTGCGGGTCGCGCCGAAGCGACCGCCACCTTGGCAGGCGTTGGACCCGGTCAGGCAGATCTCAACATCGCCGATCCCGTTCGGATAGCTACCGTCGAGCACTACTGCAGGGAGCTCCCCCAACGTGGCTACCAGCCTCACATCAGGGTTGGAATTGAACGCGAACCCCGACACTCGGCTCCTCGTTCCGCCCGCCGTCGACGTGTTCGACAGCACATAGGAGAACAGGTAACCGCGGGACTGGGCGCCACTTAGCAGTGTCAGCCGCAAGCTGGCCGAGAGGCCAGGAATCGTATTGCTGGGATTGTCTGTGAAGCCGTTGAACTCGATCTGGGCGCTATCGCCGTTCTCGTCAAAGAGATAGGCAGCCTGAGCCGGCGTGCCGACAACTGCGGCCGTTGCGCAAAGCGCTCCAGCAAAAACCAATTTACGCATTATCTGGATCCCGCCCTGCACGCATCCGACCAGCGGAGCGAATGAAACAAATCTTTAACTAACAAGACTGGGTGATTCGGGGAAGCGAAAGGCCGGGTGTCCAAAAATGTGTGTGCCAGAATGAGCCACCGGATGGCCGAGTTTCTGGTCATGACCTCCCTGAATATGCATGCCGACTGCGCATATGCCGCGGGTCAGCGATGCGGCATTTCTGATCCAAGGGCGCAACCGTCTTGCTTCGGTCGAAAGGCGTCTCAGCATCATCGCCCACGTCGACGCAAGCGGTGCCCTAGCCGCTTGTAAGCGATCCGCCTCGCACTGCCCAACCACTCAGAACTTCAAGGCTTAATGGCCCTGGGGATTGCGATGTAGCCAAGTGACAAAAAACAGCATGTGCCAGCAACGGCGCGAGGCCGGAGGAGGCGCAGTTGCGTCTCTGCTGCCTCCTGACGCTCCAAAAAGTGGTGCCCAGCAGGTGATCACGCGAGGGGACTGTGTGCGAAACTCGATGCGTCGACCGTGGGGTATGGCAACCGCATCGCCGGTTTCGCTGGAGGGTGACCGCCGCCTGCGAATCCAAGCGAGGGTGAACACGCCTCGCCCACAAAAGAACCCTGCGCCTGCGTCCCACTTTGGGACGAGAATTGGCGGTGCAAGATTTGGTTTACGGTCGTGCATCGTCGAGGTTATTAGATGGTTAATCGGATTGATCGCGTCGATTCGCGCGAACGGGGGATACCAATGCGAAAATTCTTCCTTGTCAGCGGTTTTGCTGCTTCGCTTGTGCTTTCGTCGCCGGCTGCCGCTGCCGTCGAGGTAGGCACTGTCACCGGAGGAAACTCCGGCGGCGTGTTCGAGTTGAAGGCGCCGACTGCTGACAACAAAGTCACGGTCGGTCAGGACAATCAGCAATCGCCGAACCTCTTCGCGATGAACGAGAAGCAGAATGTGGCACTTCTCCGCAACATTGCCGGTATCCGCGCAGGAACGATTGTAAGCAGCCACTACGTCTGGTTTGATCCGCGCGGCAGCAGCACGGTTGTCGGCACGGTAAGCTTCGCGCACCGCATTCTTGCAGTGCTCACCACGAGGAACCAGCTGTCGAATACGGATTATCTTGGCAATCCGAACGCGATCTATCTCAACCCCAGTGCCCGAGGTCTGGAAAACAACGATGTTGTCTCCTTCTCGGGCAACACGCTCAACGTCACCTTCCTGCGGGCGAGTTCGCCTGGCGACTATGTGCGCGTGCTGACGGCCGTTCCTGAACCCTCGACCTGGATGATGCTTATCCTGGGGTTCGGCTTTGTGGGCACCGCGCTGAGAGCAGAAAAGGCACGTCAGCGCCGGCAGGCAAAGCTCGGCTTCGCGTGAGCTGGCTCTTGCGTGGGAATGTCTTGAACGGCATTTCTCTCAGAGCCTGTTCAACGCCCTGACCTGTTCGGCTTGAACACTGGCTCCAGGCGCGTCGATGGGCTAATGCTGATGGGTTATGCGACGAAAGAGCCTCCTGTACCTCGCCCGTTCAGCGGTTGCTTCGATCTTCGGGATCTCGAGTGACAAGGCGCGTGCCGGATGGTGGTGGGAGATCGACCTTGTCATGGTCATTCTGGCGGGCAGTTTCGTGCTTGGATTGAACGCCTGGCTGAAGCTCTGAGACGGCTTGGGCAAGTGGCAGGTGATTTCCTCGCCGTGATCAAGGAGGTTGCCATCCCGCGCCGCTGAAATGACCGAGGGCACCGCTTTCACCGGCGCCGTCCTTCCCGAGGATCAGACCCTATTTAGCAGATAGAGGCCTCTCGCTGGCGGATATGACTCAGCCGTCTTGGGCGCCAAGTGGGCTCGATCCGCGCGGCAGGCGGCCGCAGAGGGCAACACGCTGCCTGACACCCTGTTGCGGGCACCCGCAACAAAGCGCCAGGTTCAAAGCAGTGCCGCGATCTTCTGGCTGGCGGTCCCGTCGCCATAGGGATTGTGGGCTCGCGCCATGCGCTGATACGCCGCCTCATCGTCAAGAAGCAGATTGGTAGTCTCTGTGATGGCGGTTGCATCCGTGCCAACCAGCAACGCCGTGCCAGCTGCTACGCCTTCGGGCCTTTCGGTGGTGTCGCGCATGACCAGTACCGGCTTGCCGAGGCTCGGCGCCTCTTCCTGAATGCCACCGGAGTCGGTGAGCACGATTTCACAGGCCGAGAGCATGGCTACGAAATCAAGGTAATCGAGTGGACTGACGAGCGCGATGTTGGGCTGCCCCGCAAGCGCGGGCCTCATCACATCGGCCACATTCGGGTTGGGATGGACAGGGTAAATGATCGCGACATCCTTGCGCTGTGCGATCTTTTGCAGTGCCCGCGAGATCGCCTGCATGCCCTCGCCGAAATTCTCCCTCCGGTGAGCGGTGACTGCGATTATCCTCTTGCCGGCAAAGCGTTCGATGAGCGGTGCGATGGCTGGCGTCAGGCCTGGGTCGACGGCGATTCTGCTCTGGGCATAGAGCAAGGCATCGATGACTGTGTTTCCGGTGACGTGGATCGATTGCTCGTTAACGTTTTCGGCGCGCAGGGCCGCAGCTGCCGTTGGCGTCGGCGCGAAGTGAAGATCAGCGATGACGCCGGTGACCTTGCGGTTCACTTCTTCGGGCCAGGGCGAGTAGATGTTGCCGCTGCGCAGGCCGGCCTCGACATGGCCTACGGGGACGCGGCGGAAATAGCATGCGAGCGATGCCATCATGGTTGTGAGGGTGTCGCCATGCACCAGCACGCGGTCGGGTCGCATGCTGTCCAAAGCCTCGGTGAATCGGCTTAGGATCCGATTTGCAAGGCATTCGAGGGATTGGTCCGGGACCATGAGATCAAGATCGAGATCGGGAGTGATACCGGCCATGGAGAGGACCGAATCGAGCAGTTCGCGGTGCTGGGCCGTGACGACCACCTTCACGTCGAAACGTCGCGTCTGGCGCAGCGCGAAGACTACCGGGAACATCTTGATCGCCTCGGGCCGCGTCCCGAAGGTTACAAGGATCCGTTGTTTATCGGAGGCCGAATTCATCGACGCAGCATGCCCCTGGTATCGAAGACGATCTTGCCTGCCAGATCAACCGGGGTCAGGTGTCTGAAGGCCGTATGGTCGACCAGAACGACCACGATCTCGGCCTGCCTGAGCCCCGCGTCGAGCGTCACCAGCTGTGCGCCGGTGCCTGCAAGATATCTGGGCAATTGATCGGTGAAGGGCTCGACCACCAAGACGCGCGGCCCATGGGTAAGGGACAGCGCCTCGGCAATTTCAAGCGCCGGGCTTTCGCGGAAATCGTCGATGTCCGGCTTGAATGCCAAACCGAGCAATGCGATCTTTCCTTCGGGCGCAGCCTCGAGCAGCGCGCGAATGCGACGCTCGGTGTGCACGGCCTTGTGATCATTGACCTCGCGCGCGGTGCGCACGAGCCGAGCGGACGCCGGAGCGCCGGCGACAAGAAACCAGGGGTCAACAGCGATGCAATGACCCCCGACACCGGGGCCGGGCTGAAGGATGTTGACACGGGGGTGTCGGTTGGCGAGGCGGATCACCTCCCAGACGTCCACCCCGATCTCGTCCGCGATCATCGAGAGTTCGTTGGCAAAGGCGATGTTGACGTCACGGAAACTGTTCTCGACGAGCTTCACGGTCTCTGCGACCCGGGCGCTGGTGTAAAGGCAGTCGCCCTTCACAAAGCTGGTGTAGAGCACCGCAGCACGCTCGGCACAGGCGGCCGTGACGCCGCCGATCACGCGGTCATTGTGGACCAGTTCATTGACGATCCGCCCCGGGAGCACACGTTCGGGGCAATAGGCGAGCGCGATGTCTGCATCGTCATCGCAACCATCGCGGGGCACCAAGATGTCGGGCCGCAGGGTGGCAATGATTTCGGCGACCCGCTCGGTGGTGCCAACCGGTGAGGTGCTCTCAACAATGATGCAGGCGCCGGGGACGATCTTGGGGGCAATCGCTCTCGCAGCGGCCTCAACATAGGAGATGTCCGGCAGGTTGCGCTCGCCTAGGGGCGTAGGGACCGCAATCATGTAGAAGCTTGCGGTCGGAACCTCGGTCGAGGCGACCAATGTCTGTGCCGTGATGGCATTTCGCACGAGCATTTCGAGATCGCGCTCTTCGATATGCACCCCGCCGCTATTGACCGTATCGACGACGCTCTGGGAGACGTCCACGCCGCACACGCTCCACCCGTAGCTGGCGAGCAAGGCAGCGGTTGGCAATCCGATGTATCCGAGGCCGATCACCGCGACCTGGTGCTCGGGCACAGCCTGGCCAAGCGTTTTGCGTCCAAGTGCCGCTGTTGCATCGAAAGGAGCATTCATCGTGTCATCGTCCCGGTTACGCAGCGGGTGATGGCCGCAAAGCCCTTAAAATCGCGTTAGGCTTGCGAAGTCCTTACCAGTAACCGGTAATGGCCGCTGGGATCTCGCGGTCAGCTCCCTCGGCCTTCCGCATCCGCGGCCTGATGACCAGTGCCGGGTTTGCGTCCGATAAGCTGTCATCGCTGACGATAGGCTTCCGCAATTGCCCAGCCGATGAGCAGCTGAATGGAAGCAAAGCGTCACCGCGGCGTTGTAGTTTCGAACGCGATTGTTTGTTCGTGTTCGGACGCTGTCGAGGGTGCACCCAGCATGCGCCATGAAATGAACCTGCACGCGTTCTCGCTGCCCGCGTTGACGCGCAGAAGTAAAGGCGTTGAGCAGAGTGACTATGTCGATGGCAACCAAAGGCGCCGAAACTCACCTGAGCGTTGGTACCGGAGTGCTGTCCCATATTGGGCCGCGCGTAGACTATCGACGCTGCAGAATTGACGCTTAGGAAGGGTGGTGTAGATCGGCGGTTAACGCGAGTTAAAGAATCGGCCCTGCGCCATGGTGATTGGGGAAACATAATGCACAAGATAATCGGTGGCGCCGCCTTTGCGGCATTCGCTCTGGCAAGCCCCGCATCCGCTGCAACCGAGATCTTCTACGAAACGTTCGAAGACAGAGTGCCGGGCAATCCCAGCGCAAGCGGCAGCGGTTACACCTTTGTGGACGTCGCCGGACCGTGGACTGCGGGTCCCGGCACGAACAGGGGCATTGAATTGCAGTGGGGCGGCGTCGGCGGGGCTCCTGCCCCTGGCACCGGCAGGGTGTTCGTCGAGCTTGATACCACCGGCAACAGTTCCATGTTCTACACGCTGCTTGGCAGCGGCAAGTATACGCTGGATTTCCTCTTTTCTCCGCGCCCCAACGTGGCGGCGCTGAGCAACATTGTCGACCTCTACCTTGAGGGGACGTTGCTGGGGCGGTTCGAGGGTGTTGGGACCGGTTCCACCATGTGGACCCAGAAGTCGGTCAATTTCACCGGTTTCGCAGGCCAAAGGCTGATCTTCAAGGCAGCTGGCAACAGTGATTCGCTGGGCGCTTACATCGACAACACGAAGCTCACGCTGAATTCGGCCGTGCCGGAACCCGGTACGTGGATGTTGATGATCCTCGGCCTGGGGGCAGTCGGCTACGCGATGCGGCGGCGCCGCGTGCCGGCGGGCCAGCTCTCCCTCGCCTGACGGGCACCTAATCTTCTTGGTCCTTGCGAACCCGCCGGGGAGACCCGGCGGGTTCCTTGTTTCTCGGAACCCTGCGGTAAGCGCTATCGGCAGTCTCGTGACGCGTCCTGAAGCTGCTCCACACGAATTGGGCGAGGTTTGCCGGTTCGACCCAGGGCTTCTCCGGTTCGGAAGTTCGGTGCCTCACGCGCCTGCCTATCGGCAGAAAATGTGTCCAGGTGGCTCACCAAGGGGCCGAGATACGTTAAGCGCGGCTTTGCTCGGCAGGGCATGTCATTCCATGGAGGCTCCCTGCTCCGGCGCGGACATCGGGTCTTGGCGGGCGCGAGTTAAGTATGCCGCGATGGCCTTGATCGCACCAGTGAACTGGCAAGGCCATGATCGCCATGATCGCCATGACCCTCTCGGGAGTTTCGGCTTTGCAGTCGTTCAGCGATAGCCATACCAACTGCGCTCGGTCTGCAACCAAGGAGCTCAACCTCTGCATGAGCGTCTTGCGCGCCACCCCATGATCACGATTTGTTCTTCTCGAGGCATCCCGAAAAATGTATAAAAGCCGCAGAAATCCAAGGGAATTGGCCCTTGGATGGTCTCGGATCGTCCCAGCAAATCCCGGGCTTTCCGAACGGTTTTGCGGGCCTTTTGCGGGCTCATGTGAAAACCACATTGAGGGAAAGGCCCACACATGGCGCTGACCGAAAACAGGCTTCGTACGCTAAAGCCAAAGGACAAGTCGTACAAGGTCGCCGACCATCGCGGTCTCTATATCGAGGTCACCCCGTCAGGCGGCAAGCTGTGGCGATTCCGGTACCGCATCGGCAATGTCGAAAAGAAGCTTGCGATCGGCCCCTACCCCGAGATCAATCTCAAGCAGGCGCGCAATGCCGCCGATGCGGCAAGGCACTCGGTCGCCGAAGGCGGCGACCCCGCCTTCGAGAAGCGCAAAAAAAAGATCCGCGATGAGTTCCTCTCGGCCCAGACCTTCGAGGCGGTGGCGCGGGAGTACATCGAGCAGATGATGGTCAAGAACGGGCTTGCCCAGGCGACCCTAGTCAAGGCGAACTATTTCCTCGAGCAGCTCACGCCCGCCATCGGCAATCGCCCGATCCATGAGATCGAGCCGTTTGAAGTGCTCGCGCCTCTCAAACGTCTCGAGGCGACGGGTAAGCACGAGACCGCGAAGAAGTGCCGCTCGTTCGCCGGGCGCGTGTTCCGCTACGGTGTTGCCACCACCCGCTGCAAATCCGATCCCACCGCCATGCTGAAGGGCGCGCTCGTGACACCGCGGGCGCAGCACTATGCAGCGATCCTCGAGCCCAAGGAGCTTGGCGGCCTCTTGCGCGCCATCGATGACTACACGGGCTACCTGGTGACCAAGTATGCTCTCCAGATCGCGCCGCATGTCTTCGTGCGTCCGGGCGAGCTACGCCATGCCGAGTGGCGCGAGATCGATCTTGAGGATGGGGTCTGGAAGATCCCCGCTGGGAAGATGAAGGCTCGCCGGCCGCATGCCGTGCCACTCTCCAAGCAGGTGGTCGGCTACCTCACCGAGCTTGCTACGATGCTGGGGACCGAAGGCTATGTCTTTCCTTCGGCCCGCAGCGGCAAGCGTCCGATGAGCGAGAACACGCTCAACGCTGCCTTCCGGCGCATGGGCTATTCCAAGGATGAGCTGACCGCGCATGGCCTCAGGGCCACTGCCTCCACCTTCCTCAACGAATCGGGCCTGTGGAATCCTGATGCAATCGAACGGGCGCTGGGTCTCTACGGTAACAGACCGAGCCGAGCCGCGGGGAGATATCTGGCCGGAGGTCAGCACTGGGCAGAACGCGTCCGGATGGCACAATGGTGGAGCGACTACCTCGAGCGTGCAAAGTTGTACGGCACCGAGTGTAACTACTTCATTCAACGATGAAAATCTTCGCCGATATATCGGCTGCGCTATGCACAGATCCACAAGACACGCAGTCCGCAGAACCCTTGAGTGATTAGCGCGACACGGTGCGAACCGCGTCCAACACTTCTGCGGCCAGTTCCATCCGGCAAATCAGAAGGTCGGGCATGTAAGGATCCGCACGATTGTAGACCAGCGGGCTTCCGTCAATACGCGAGCAATGCAGGCCATGCGCTGCCGCTACGGCTACTGGCGCACAACTGTCCCATTCGTATTGCCCGCCAGAGTGGAGATAGACCTCGGCATCGCCCCGAACGACCGCCATTGCCTTGGCGCCGGCGCTGCCCATCGGGACAAGATCGCCGCCGAGCAACTCTGCCACTGCGTCGGCTTCGCGCGCCGGTCGACTGCGGCTGACCAAGAAGCGAGGATGCGGAGCCATCGGTGGCATGGCCTGCGGTTTGTCAGATCGCAGTACCACGCCTCCATCCAGCCCAGGGAGGGCCACCGCGCCAATCCGCGCGTTCCCATCCACCGCCAACGCGATATGGACGGCCCAGTCGGCACGTTCCTCGCCATATTCGCGCGTGCCGTCGACGGGGTCGATAATCCACACGCGGTTCATGGTGAGGCGCCCGAAATCGTCCTTCTCCTCCTCCGAGAGCAATCCGTCCCCTGGTCGCATCGTGCGGATTGCGTGGCACAGAAACTGGTTCGCCGTGGCATCGCCTGCTGCTCCGAGCGCCTTGCCCGCGAACATCCCGCTTGCGCGGACCTCTAGCAACAGACGGCCAGCAGACTCCGCCAGTTGCGCAGCCAGTTCGGCATCTGTCACGAGATCTCTCCCTGACCGGCGGTGTCCTTCATGCCCCATCCTATGGCGCTCCACGCGCGTTCGTGGAGATAGTAAAGTACCATTTTTGTAATTACCTCGCTCAGCGCGATCGCTCCCGCCGCTTTCATGGAGCTGGTGAAAAGCCAGCTCAGCAGAAAGGTGTCGACACTCCCGAGAGTTCGCCAGCTTATGGCTTTCGCCAGCGAGCGGCTGTGCGCCTCGCGACCCGAAAAAACAAACATCGCACTCCCTTTGGCTCGACTACTTCAATGGCAGGATCTGACGGATGATGTAGCTCGCCGCTTCCTCGGGGGTCATGCCCACGGTGTTGACGCGGATTTCCGGATTTTCCGGCGGTTCGTAGGGGCTGTCGATGCCAGTGAAGTTCTTGAGCTTGCCCTCGCGCGCCTTCCGGTAGAGGCCCTTCACATCGCGCGCCTCGGCGACCTCGAGCGGGGTGTCGACGAAGATCTCGATGAACTCGCCCTCGGGCAGCATCTTGCGCACCATCTCGCGCTCGGCCCGGAAGGGGCTGATGAAGGCGGTGAGCACGATAAGGCCCGCATCCGCCATCAGCCGGGCGACTTCGCCCACGCGCCGGATGTTCTCGATCCGGTCGGCCTCGGTGAACCCGAGATCGCGGTTGAGGCCGTGGCGCACGTTGTCGCCATCGAGCAGGAAGGTGTGGCGGTTCATCACGAACAGCTGCTTTTCGACCTCGTTGGCGATGGTCGACTTGCCCGACCCCGACAGGCCGGTGAACCACAGCACTTTCGGCTTCTGGTTCTTCATGCCCGCATGGTCATCGCGGGTGATGCTCACCGGCTGCCAGTGGACATTGTCCGCACGGCGCAGGTTGAAGGCGATCATCCCCGCCGCGACCGTGGCGTTGGTGAACTTGTCGATGAGGATGAATCCGCCGAGTTGGCGGTTCATGTCGTAGGGCTCGAAGGCGATCGGACGGTCGGTGGCGAACTCGGCGACGCCGATGGCATTGAGCCCGAGGGTCTTGGCCGCGAGATGCTCAAGGCTGTTGACGTCGATCTCGTACTTGGGTGGCTGGACCGTGGCAGTGACGGTCTGGGTGCCGAGCTTCAGCCAGTAGCCGCGCCCGGGCTTCAATGCCTCCTCGTCCATCCACACGAAGGTCGCGCAGAACTGGTCGGAGGCCTGCGGCGGATCGCCGGCGGCCGCGATAAGGTCGCCGCGACTGCAATCGACCTCGTCGGCGAGGGTGAGGGTCACGGACTGCCCGGCCACGGCCTCGTCGAGGTCGCCGTCGAACGTGACGATGCGGGTGACGGTGCTGGTCTTGCCCGAAGGCACGATCCTGACCTGATCTCCCGGGCGAATGGTGCCGCTGGCGATCTGGCCGGCAAACCCGCGGAAATCGAGATTGGGGCGGTTCACCCACTGCACCGGCATCCGGAACGGCTGCGTCTGCGCCGCTGTCGCATCGACCTCGACGGTTTCGAGACGCCCGATCAGCGTCGGGCCGGCATACCACGGGGTGTTTGCCGAGAGCGCTGTGATGTTGTCGCCCTTGAAGCCCGAGATCGGAATGGCGGTGAAGTCGCCGATCCCGATGCTCGTGGCGAAAGCGCTGTATTCGGCGGCGATGCGGTCAAAGACCTGCTGGTCGTAGCCGACAAGGTCCATCTTGTTCACCGCCAGAACCACGTGGCGGATGCCGAGCAGGTGGACGAGGTAGGAGTGCCGCCGGGTCTGCTGGAGCACGCCCTTCCTCGCATCGATCAGGATCACCGCGAGGTCGGCGGTCGAGGCGCCTGTCACCATGTTGCGGGTGTACTGCTCGTGCCCCGGCGTGTCGGCGACGATGAACTTGCGCTTCTCGGTGGTGAAAAAGCGGTAGGCGACGTCGATCGTGATCCCCTGCTCGCGCTCGGCCGCAAGCCCGTCGACCAGCAGGGCGAAGTCTATCTCCTCGCCCTGCGTGCCGTGATGCTTGCTGTCGCTTTCGAGGGCTGCGAGCTGATCCTCGAAGATCATCTTGCTGTCGTAGAGCAGCCGTCCGATCAGCGTCGACTTGCCATCATCAACCGAGCCGCAGGTGATGAAGCGCAGCAGGCTCTTGTGCTGGTGCTGCTCGAGATAGGCGTCGATATCCTCGGCGATGAGGGCATCGGTCCGGAAGGAGGATTGGTCGTTCATCAGAAATACCCTTCCTGCTTCTTGTCTTCCATGCTCGCCGACTGGCCCTTGTCGATCGCGCGGCCCTGGCGTTCGGAGCCGGTGGCGAGCAGCATTTCCTGGATGATGTCGTTCATTTCCGTGGCCGTGCTCTCGGTCGCTCCTGTCAGCGGGTAGCAGCCCAGCGTGCGGAAGCGGACGGACCGGGTGACGGGCTCTTCGCCGGGTTCGAGCCGGAAGCGATCGTCATCCACCACCAGCAGCATCCCGTCGCGCTCCACCGTCGGGCGGGGCTTGCTGAAGTAGAGCGGCACGATGTCGATCTTCTCCAGCGCGATATACTGCCAGATGTCGAGCTCGGTCCAGTTCGAGATCGGGAAGACCCTGATGCTCTCGCCTTTGGCCTTCCTGGCGTTGTAGAGGTTCCACAGCTCGGGACGCTGGTTCTTGGGGTCCCAGCGGTGGGCGGCGTTGCGAAAGGAGAAGATGCGCTCCTTGGCCCGCGCCTTCTCTTCATCCCGCCGCCCGCCGCCGAAGGCCGCGTCGAAGCCGTGCTGCGTGAGGGCGCGCTTCAGCGGATCGGTAAGCTGCGCCTGCGAATAGAGCGCGCTGCCGGTGTCGAAGGGGTTGATGCCCTGCTGCTCGGCGTCCTCGTTCTGGGCAATGATAAGCTTGAGGCCATACTCGCGCACCGTCCGGTCGCGGTGGGCGAGGAGGTCGGCAAAATCCCACCCGCTCGCCACGTGCAGCATCGGGAAAGGCGGGGGCGCGGGGTGGAAGGCCTTCCTTGCCAGATGCAGCATCACCGAGGAATCCTTGCCCACCGAATAGAGCATGACCGGGTTCTCGGCCTCGGCGACGACTTCGCGGAAGATGTGGATGCTCTCGGCCTCGAGCCGTTCGAGATGGGTGAAATTTCGCATGGCGGCGCAGTTACACGCAATAATCACTGCCACAAGCAAGTTTACCTACTTGTGCCAACACGGGCCTTGGGGGCTGGCAATGTGGGCACTTGCTCTCCCGAAGGCGGCTTGCTTATGGCTGGGCCAAAGGGAGAGATCACATGAGCCAGCCGAAGGGGCCGCTTGCCGGTCTTCGCGTTCTTGAATTTGCCGGCATCGGGCCGGGGCCGCACGTCGCCATGCTGCTCGCCGACCTCGGCGCCGAGGTCGTGCGGATCGACCGGCCGGGGGCAGTGTCGACCAATCCGGTGGTCGATCGCGCGCGGCACCGGCTGGCGCTCGATCTCAAGAGCGAGGAGGGCAAGGCGCAGGTCCGCGCCGCCGCCGCCAGCGCCGACGTGCTGATCGAGGGCTTCCGCCCCGGGGTGATGGAGCGGCTGGGACTGGGGCCCGATGACCTGCTGACGACCAACCCACGACTGGTCTACGCCCGCATGACCGGCTGGGGACAGGAGGGGCCGCTCGCCCAGGCCGCCGGGCACGACATCAACTACATCGCCATCACCGGCGCGCTGGCGGCGGTCGGGAATGCGGGAGAGACCGCCACCCCGCCGCAGAACCTCGTCGGCGACTTCGGGAGCGGGTCGCTGTATTGCGCCTTCGGGATCATGGCCGCGCTGTACGAACGCGAACGCTCCGGCAAGGGGCAGGTGGTCGATGCCGCGATCGTCGACGGGGCGACCAGCCTGATGAGCTTCTTCTTCGGCGTGCGCCACTTGCCGCACCTCTCGAGCGAGCGGGGCAAGGGGATGCTCGGCGGGGCGGCGCACTTCTACCGCTGCTTCACCTGCGCCGACGGCAAGGAGATCTCACTCGGGGCCATCGAGCCTCAGTTTTATGCCGAGTTGCTGGCGCGGGCAGGCGCGCCGGAGGAACTGGCGCAGGGCCAGATGAACCCGGCCAACTGGGACGACTACGCCAAGAAGCTGACCGCGCTCTTCCTGACCAGGACGCAGGCCGAGTGGTGCAATTTGCTCGAGGGCACCGACGCGTGCTTCGCGCCCGTGCTCGGCATCGAGGAGGCGCGCGAGCATCCGCACATGAAGGCCCGCGGCGCCTATGTCGAGCATGACGGCATCTGGCACACCGCGCCCGCGCCGCGCTTCAGCCGAACCCCGGGGGCGGTCCGGTCGAGCACCGACGACGGCGCCGAAGTCGTGGCGCGCTGGGCGGAGGCAGGCTGATGGCGGGCAAGTTCTTCGAGGAATGGACCGTGGGCGAGCGGATCGAGCACCCGATCCGCCGCACCGTGACCGAGACCGACAACCTGCTGTTCTCGACCATGACCCACAACCCGCAGCCGCTCCACATCGACGTGGAGGCAGCCAGGGCGAGCGGGTTCGGGCAGATCCTCGTCAATTCGACCTTCACCTTCAGCCTTCTTGTCGGCCTGTCGGTGGGCGAGACGACCCTCGGCACCCTGGTCGCCAACCTCGGCTTCGACAAGGTGGTGACGCCGAAGCCCGTGTTCATCGGCGACACGCTGCGAGCAACCTCCGAAGTCAAGGACTTGCGGGAAAGCCGGTCCCGGTCCGATGCCGGGATCGTCACCTGGATCCATGAAATGACGAACCAGCGCGGAGAAGTGGTGTGCCGCTGCGAGCGGTCGGCGCTGATCCAGCGCCGAGGCGTGAACAGTCCTTCGTGCTGATGCGGAGTCCTCCCGCAGGACGACCCATGGCCGAGGGGAAACATGTGAGCAGCATCGGCAAGGTCGTCGGCCGTCTCGAAGAGATCGCTGAGAACAGGGACAAAATCGAGGTCAACGGCCTGTTGTAAACCTTCGGCGACCGCTTTCTCGCGCCGCTGATGCTTATCAGCCCGTGGCGCAGGTGTTTGTCGGCAGGACAGATATAGCTGTAATCATCGTGATCCTAGCTGGGGGCGGAACGCTCAAAGGTAGCCAAAGAAAAGCCGGTTTGGTACAGCGGTAGCGAAGCACGGGGGGCGCGCCCTTGAATTCTGAGACGATAATGAAGTTGGCTCGTCAATTCGACGAGGCACAGATTACATTGGAGGAACTTCGCCGGGATAGCGGTTGCGATACCTTCGTGCGCAAACCCGCTGAGCCTAAGGTCCGTCATCAGACCGCATTGGAAGCAGCGCTGATGGCCTACGAACAGAGGCGATCACGTGCGAAGCATCTGCAGGATGAAGAGATCTTCGGCGAACCTGCATGGGACATTCTGCTCGACCTTTACGCTCACCAGGCCCAGAATGAGCAGGTTTCGGTCAAGAGCGCCTGCATTGGATCTGGTGCACCTGCAACAACTGCATTGCGTTGGCTGAGCGTCCTTGAGGCCAAAGGATTGGTTCGTTCCCTGGACGATCCTAGTGACAACCGGCGGCGGCTTATCCGCCTCACGCCTGAAGGATATGAAGCGATGACCCGTTACCTCAACGAAATTGCAAGATAGCCACGGCTATCGCGGATACGTGCTGCGCACGTTTGTGGAGAGCCAACGGGTCAGGTGGTTGGAGTGCTCATGCGTAAAGCGACCCTTGGGCAGCCGCCAAAGCAGGAGCGGGGCTATCAAGGGTGCCGAAGACAATCGTTACGGCGGCAGCTGATCACGCAACGACCCTTAAGTCATCGGAAAGGGTAACTCGTCGCAAGCCGCGCTAGAATGCTCGCCTGATTTTCAACGGGCAGAGCTGACTGATGTTTGAGGATGCGCCACCAGCAATTGCTGCCCTTGATCTTTCTGATCCGAAATTGCTTTCGTCGGTGCTGGAAGCCGCGAACGATGCGATCCTGATCACTGAAGCTGAGGCCTTAGATTCCCCTCATCCGCGAATTGTATATGCGAACGAAAGCTATACCCGCATGTCGGGCTATAGCCTGCATGAAGTCATCGGTCAGTCGCCCCGCATATTGCAGGGGCGTGGCACATGTCGCGCAACTCTGGACCGGATCAGGCAAAAATTGGCGGCTTGGGAGCCATTTTGCGAGGAACTGCTCAATTACCGGAAAGATGGGACACCGTTCTGGGTCGAGCTCAACGTTCGTCCTCTTGCCGACGATACGGGCTGGTTTACTCACTGGGTTTCAGTGCAACGCGACGTCACTGCGCGCCGCCAGGCCATGGATGCTCTAGCCGAGCACGCAAGGGATCTCGAAGAGGCACAGCGCCTCGCAAAGCTGGGTACCTGGAGATTGCCGGTCAGGTCGACACGAGTTTCTTTTTCAGCCGAAGTTTGCGCAATGATTGGCGTTTCGCGCGGGGTTACCTCGATACACACTGGCCAGCTTCGTCAGTCGATGGAAGCTCGATCCATGAGCGCGGCGCGCAACGCACTCGATCGCATCATGCTGCTCGGGGAAACCGCCAGTTTCGAGCTTCAACTCTTGCGTGACGGTCTCTCCTTTCGGACCATCTGGGTCGAAGGCCATCCCGAGCGAGACCGTGAAGGTAACGTCATTGCGGCCCGGGGACTGTGTCAGGACGTTTCAGAGCGCCGCAATATTGAACACGCCTTGATGTGGAATGCGACCCATGACGGCCTTACCGGCCTGTTCAACATAGAAGGTCTGCGCACGCAGGCGGCAGGGATCCTGGGCCGCGCACGATCCCAGCGGGACGCGGCGATAGTGGGGCTGGTAGATCTCGATCATCTGAAACTGGTCAATGATACGCTCGGGCACGCTGTCGGAGACGCCCTCATCGTCGAAGTGTCACGAAGGCTCCAGGGGTTTTTCGGCGAAGGTTCATGTGTTGCCCGGCTTGGCGGCGATGAGTTCGTATTCATTGAGAGAACCAAGGATGACCAGAGCGCGCTTGAGCAGCGTTTGCATGACCTTGTCAGCCTCCTGAAGCAGCCGTTCGAGTTTCACGGCAGGCAACTCGATTGCAGCGGCAGTGTGGGAGTGGTCGTGACTTGCGAGTTCGAGCCTTCGCTGGATAGCCTTCTTCGCAATGCAGACCTTGCGATGTATCGCGCAAAGGAGATTGGGCGCGGGGCATTCGCGTTCTTTTCTTCAGATCTTCAGGCCAGTGTCGAGCGTAAGGTTGCCCATCTCGATCTTGCAAGGCTAGCGGTGGGCAGCAAACTGGTTGTCCCGCATTTCCAGCCGAAGGTCTCGCTCGAGACAGGCGCGCTTGTTGGGTTTGAGGCTTTGTTGCGCCTCAAGGTCGGTGATCGCATTCTGCCTCCTTCCGCCGTCGAACATGCATTCGAGAACGTCGAACTTGCAACGAGGCTTGGCGACGAGATGTTGCGGCGCGTGCTGGAGCAAATCCGACAATGGCGCCTAGAGAATTTCGAGTTTGGTTCGATTGCGGTTAATGTGTCGGGCGCCGAGTTGCTCCGCTCTGGCTATCCCCAACGCGTGCTCGAGGCGCTGACGCGCGCCAACGTTCCGCCCAGCGCGCTGGAGATTGAGGTGACTGAGGGCGTCCTGATCGGTCGTGGCGCCGAGCGAGTAGCGGGCGCCATCCGCCAGCTACGCGATGCTGGAGTGAAGATCGTCTTGGATGACTTTGGCACCGGCTATGCATCCCTGACCCATCTCAAGTGCCTTCCGATTAGTGGGATAAAGATCGACAAGAGCTTTGTCAGCGACATGCTGGAGGACGAAAGTGACGCATCGATCGTGCGAGCCTTGGTCGGGCTTGCTGATGCCCTAATGATTGACCTTGTTGCCGAGGGCGTCGAGACCCAGGAGCAGGTCAAGTTCTTGCGCGATTGTGGCTGCAAGGTGGCACAAGGATTTCTGTTTGGCCGACCCGTCGGTGCTCAAGAGATACTCGGCGCGAGAATTGATCATAGCCCCAGCTATCTTCGTGAGGAGTTCAAGGGGCGAACCAGGCGAGGTACTTCTAGTACGAGCCGCACACGGTAGGGGCCCAAAAGCGCCCGCGAAGGCCCGTGAATTACAGGTTGGCGAGGTCGGACCGGGGCCTGATCGTTCACGACCGGCAGGTTGAATGTCAGATGCCGCCTGCAGCCGAAGTGCCGGTCCAGAGTCGGCTCCTACTCAGGTCATGGCAGAGCATGGCTAGGAACGCGAATGGGCGGCTTTTACGTTGGTTTGGACTTGTGGCATCCGGCGCCGAGCGGCCTGGTGGAACAACCTCGTCAATCAGCCATGGCGCATCATTTCCATCGGCATGCGGCAGTGGACGCATGGGTCCTGATCAGCGAGTCTTGGTAACAGACCTGAAGCTCGGTCCCTGCACGGAGCGATCACTGCCGCAATCTCGAGGCGTGATCTTCCATGCCGCGGCGGTCTTGACATTTATTGTCCCGCTTGGCGTGTTCGGGACGCTGGTAAAGGCGTCACTCAGGTCTCTTCACACAGACTGGCGTGAGCCCGCATTCTCAAGGAAACACCATGTCTCAGCCCTCGACCGAACTCTTTCTGAGCCGAACGACCTTGCGCCAAATCGAAATCATGCATGCCCTTGATCATCATGGCTCGATGTCGAAGGCCGCGAAGGCGCTCGGCATGTCGGTCGCAAACGTAAGTCGCGTTTCAAAACGTTTCGAGACCAATCTTAACGTCCAGCTTTTCGAGGGCGACGGGCGGAGACGTGTCCTGCGAAAAGAGGCCCGAGACATTCTCGGCCTCTTTAAAGCGCTCCATAACACAATCGAGGATCTGCGACCTCGGATCGAGCGGCTCAGGATCGAGGCTTGAGACTTATTGCAAGACCATCGCGAGCCCGCGACAAGTTGGGCCTTCGGGCGCCACGCCAAATCCGCACCACGACCCGGTGTTTCGGGGCGTCGCTTGCGCCAAGCGCCACGCGATCGAGCTCCAAATCGGCGAGCCCGGGGGCATGACTGATATCCGCACCTTCATCGCACAAAAGATCGATCGCTAGCGTCTCGTCCCGCGCCTCAAGAAGGCGGCGGCGCATCTCGGCATTTCCACACGCTTTATCTTGAGATTGCTGGGCCGGCAGGGCACGCGCTTTCACGAGCTGGTCGAGCAACTGCGCAAGGGGTACGCTCTGGCGCTGCTTGGAGACACCTGGCCGCCGCTCATGATGTGGTGGGTGCGCTGGGGGGCAGCGACATGTCGAGCTTCGCCCTCTCTGTTCGCACGCGGTTCGGCGACACGCCGGGCAACCTCAGGGAGCAGCCGCAAAGGCCGATGCTGCCGTGCCCGATCTGGCTCGAAGCAAACTGGCTCCATCCGCGCGCTACCTAAAGATTGTTGACCCATGGCACCAAATTGGGAGTCTCCTGCCGAGCCTCGCAAGCGAGATTGTTTGAATAAGGAACAAGTGGCCCGAGGCGGGTGATAGCAATCAGCCCGGCCGCCGGATCACGGTCGTGGATAGGGATGTCACCGGATCGTCTGGCGCAGCCACCCGATCATTGGAATCGCTGTTGCACGGGTGGAAGTTGGGGCTCCCCGGCGAGTCTTTTGACGCAGGCGGCAATTTCCGCCTTTAAAGAGGGCGGCCGTTCGGGTCGACTCAGCACCCCCCCTTAAGTCTGATCCTGAATGAGGGCGACCCGGACCACTGAGATAGGTCAGAACCTCATGCTCAAGAGGGGAGAGTCGGTGTGGAGGGCTTTGGCGCACTTTGCCGCAAATTCGCCGGGGTGAGCTACTCCCTGGCGTCGACAGCAGCAGTGCATCTGGTGGATCGATCTGCGGGCTGCCGTCGCGAAGGTGCTCGAGAAGCACGAGTTGCCGGAGCTCACGGCAGCCTTGAGCAGGCGAAGGATCTGGGGAACATGTCTGATAAGGCGGCTCGGTGGATGGCGCTGCGGGATGCCATGGGCGCGTTCTGGGATGCACCGATTGAGCTGTGTCCGCCGATCGCGCGTACAGGTGACGGGGGCGCGATCGGCGGAGGACCAGATCCGCAGGACAATCGTGGGTGAAACGCTCGACTGCGAAGGCCCGAATAGGCGATCTCAGTTTCGATGATCGCAAGCGGGGCATACGCATTGCTACTGCCCAGGCCTCGCGTCGAGGAAAAGCCTGCACCTCTCCATCCCAAACATGCGGGGCGAGCGGCGGGCTACGACCGAGGTCGCAGCCGCCCCGCGCCATCCGCTATGCCCTGCGCCCAAAGTGTAGGAAACGGCATGTCGGGACTAACTGGAAAACGACTGTGGATTGCATAGCCCCCAATTTGGCGCCACTTTGGCCGATCTCATCATCAATGAGGGAAAGATGGGAGGCAAAAGCCGTACCGCTCTCGGAAGTGTGCCGGCGGACGAGCGGAGAGATGCGGGCAAACTTGTTTTGCTCTTAAGATCGATGGGAGCTGACGTGTTCACCTGCAATCTGACTGGCCGCTGGCAGATTCCGACGCCAAGGAGCCGGGCGATATGAAGCGAAGCAGGTTCAACGAAGAGCAGATCATTGCTATCTTGAAGGAGCAGGAAGCGGGCATGGCGACGGCATCAAAACCGGGTGCAGCCCTGCAGGGTGCTTCGTAGCGCGGCAGCAGAATTGTCGAGCGAAGCTTCGCCTTCCAAACGGCCGTTGATGCGCAGCATCACCGTTCCACGTTGTTGCATCAGGAGCGGAATGAGCTCGGTGCCAGACACGCCGCCGATCCATTGGGTGCCGCCCGCATTGGCGCGTTGGACGGGAATATTCACAAAGCGTCCGGAGAAATTCCAGGTCAACGTCGTCGTGTTGGCCGTAGCAGGCTTGTTGAGTAACATTGCCATGAACGGCTTGCCGCCTTCGCAATAGAGGCTGAGCGACTCGATGTTCGGCGACGCGGCAGCGCTGACATAGGCGATGGGAGCGCGCCCCGGCACAGGCACGACTTCCCACGGGGTTCCAGGCAAGGGAACGGCCGTTTCCGGCGGACTATTGTCCAACATCTTCTTGATGTCCGGGGCCACGGGCAGCCGAGCCCCGCTGGCTGGAGAGTAGACTGTAAGCTTGCCCCGCTCCCACAGGCCCACCTGCACTTCCCGGCGGGTGGGATCGATCATGAGATAGGCTTGCTCGACGCCCCCCTGATGCGGGGCGTTGCCGGAAAGATAGAGATAGCGCCCCGCGCGCTGGAGGGGGGAGACGGCTGACAGGTTTCTCTGAAATACAGCCATTTTCGGGCCGAGCAACGTCTTCAGGGCGGCCGCCACGGCGCCTTTGTCGAAGATGTCTATGTTATCCTTCGAATACTCTCCCGGGTATTTGCCGACGAGATTGGCAAGATTGTTCCATTCTGCCGGAATGCCTTGAACCGCGACTGCCGCCTCTGGTCGCGGTGGTGGGGGCGTGCCGGCAGGGGCGCTGCCCTTGCACAGAGTGAAAAGGCCGCCGTTGGTGAAAGCGGCATGGAACGGATCGGGGCGTCCGCCCGGCGGAAGATCGGGATCGAAGCGGATGACGCCGGGCTTCTCGCCATCGTTCACAAACATGATCACCCGCCCATAGTCATTTTTGCTCACTGGGAAGGGGAAAAAGACGGCCGTAATTCCCTCGTAGCTCGGGCCCATAAATGTGAGCGCATACTCAACCCTCTGCGGTTTTACCTCGCGGCCCTTGGCGCGAAACAGCATGCCATTCTCGTCAATCACGACGCGTGGCTCCTTCGAGCAGTCTCCGGCCGGTGCATAGCTGCCGAAGATGTGATCGAGGCCCTGACGCTCTAGATTGGACAAAGGGAGTGCTTGGGCGACTGCCAAAAAGAGTGCAGAAAGGCTGGCGCCTGCCAATACCAAACGAAGTCGGCGAGCTTGTCTCGCCTGAAGGTATAGCGTTCGCATAACCACTCCGCCCTGAGTCGGTAGATCCGCGTCCGATTGCTGGTCGACTTTGAAGCAAATCGATTTGCCGCAACACAAGTTAACCCACATCTGCCTCATTCGTCAAAGGACCAAGGCTGTATGTAGTAAGCGGTGCGTGGCGCGTTCCAGCTATGGGCTGGAGGCATGAAACATGGAAAGAGGAGTAAAATCGCTTTTGGGTCCGCTTCAGCTTCCTGTATGTCGAGCATCGGGGAACGCACACAAAAGACCTGCCAACCTTAACCCGAGCAGGCCCAGTCGGCTGCAGCCCCAGACCCGGTCGTTCACGGAGCTCTGATCCAACGTCTACTTGCGCTAGGAACCGTCATTCCGCTTTAGGGACTGCGCGAGGAACATGCTCATGACCGCAGATGGGAGAATGCGGAATGGCGGCTATGATCAGAACTCGCTCCAGTCGTCCTCGTCCTGAGCGGCGACGGGAGCTGGTTTGCGAGCGAGGTTGCCTGTGACAGGGGGCGGCGGTGCGGCTTTGCGGGCTGGCGGTTTTATTGCCTCAGGCTTGTGCGCCGAAGGGGCAGCGGCAGGGGCAGGCGCCGGTTTTGGCGCATATGCGGCGGCTGGCTGGCCTGCGTTGCTTACCCGGAACTGCGCTACCAGCTCGCTGAGGCGCTGGGCTTCGGACGACAAGCTGCGCGTGGCCGCCGTTGCCTGCTCCACCATCGCAGCATTTTGCTGGGTCATGCGGTCGATGGTGCCGACCGCCACATTGACCTGCTCCAGATTGGTGGCCTGCGCCGCCGTGGTTTCGGCGATTTCGTTTACCTGTTGAGTGACCGAACCGACCTGCGCGACAATCTCCGCCAGCAAGGTGCCGGTTTCGCCTACTAGGCTCACGCCGTCGCCAACATGCGCGGTCGATTTGCCGATCAGCGCCTTGATGTCACGCGCGGCATCTGCGCTACGCTGGGCGAGGGCGCGCACTTCATTGGCGACCACGGCGAAGCCCTTACCCGCCTCGCCCGCGCGCGCGGCCTCGACGCCTGCGTTCAGCGCGAGCAAGTTGGTCTGGAAGGCGATCCCGTCGATTACATCGATGATCTGGGTGATTTCCTTGGCCGATTGTTCGATGGCACCCATTGCAGCGATTGCCTTGCCGACCACGGCACCGCCTTCTGTGGCGCGAGCGTGGGTCTGTGCAACCGCAAGTTTGGCGGCCCCAGCGTTATCAGCCGACTGGCGGGTGAGACTGACCGTGGTGCCGATCGATGCGGCGGTTTCCTCAAGACTGGCGGCCTGCTGTTCATTCCTTAGGGCGAGGTCCTCAGACGCGGCGCGGATTTCTTCAGAGCCAGTCTGGACTCCAATTGCGGTGGCGCGCACCGCCGTAATCATCGTTTCGAGCTTGGCGACCGAAGCGTTGAAAACCTCGCCGAATGAGTCGACTTCCTCGATCCCGGTTGATGAGACTTTCTGGTCGAGCCGGCCATCCTCGAGAGCCCTCATGGCGGCGAGGATGGTATTCATAGCTTTGCGGTGAGGGGTGACGTCCGTCGCGATCTTGACGACTCGTTCGACCTTTCCCTGCGCATCGAAGACGGGGCCATATGTCGCTTGAAGCCAGATTTCGTTGCCCGATTTGGTGATGCGTGGATAACGCGCTGTAAAGCTTTTCCCAGCCCTTAGATCAGCCCAGAACTGTCCGTATTGGTGAGTATCAGCGATTTGGGACGAGCAAAATATGCGATGATGGCGCCCTTGGATCTCAGCAAGGCCGTATTCTACAGCATCACAAAATGCCTCATTCGCGTCTAAGATCGTTCCATCGGGGGAAAATTGGATAACTGCCTGCGTGTTCTTTACAAGTTGCAACAGGGCATCGTCGAACGCCGACCGCGGAGGGGTCCTGAAACTAAACATGGCCTGTATTCTCCGAGGCGGGAGCACGGTCAGCCCGCCCCACGTGGAACACAACATCTCCTGTCAGCCGCTAATAAATAGCAAAGTCTACGATCCGTATTAGCGCTCGACCCAGTATGACGGCCGCAGCTACAGGAGGGCTGGCGGTTCGAAGCTTAATTTTGCCACCGAAAGCTCAGTCGTCGGATTGCTGGTTTGGGGTCACTTCCTGAATGGCAGGAATTTTCCAGAAGTAAGGCAAAGCCGCAATCCGCGGCTGGAATGCGCCGTGGCGGCTGCCGTTAGATCCGCCAAAAATTAAATTCAGTATCCCGCGTTCGCCCGCGGGTCGCCCAAGTGGGCAGGCCGCGGCAGCGCGATCATTCCTTGTCCTGCCAATCCTCGCGGCGAAAAACGAGAAGCACGCATCCGGCGGAATGGTGCGTGAATGCAGGAACATCGCGCATGATCGGGCCGAAGCCGCGTAGCGATGCCTCCACCCCGGTCTCGTGCCGTTGGCCATTCGCATCGATCCAGTACCGACGGCCATAGCCGCTGAAGAGGCAGCGTGCAGCACCCTTCGGAGTGTGGAAGGCCGGCAAATCATGGGCCGGATGGCGCCCGGATTGCAAAGGCACATAGAGGTTGGGATCGAGCGCATCAGTCAGTGGCGGTCGTAGGCCGGCCGGCCCCTTGCCCTGAACCGCCTGGAGCTCGTTGGTCGTCACCGGCGGCTGCACGACCGGCCCCCGGCCGCCCGAAACCGTCTCGAACACCGGGGGATCAAGCGGTCGGAGGACGACAACAGGTTTTGGGTCGGAGCCGGGCGGAAGGGAGCCAGAGGGGATCGCTGGCCTCGAATGAGTTGGCGGTCGGGGGCGCGGCCTGGCGATCACTGGCGGAACCTTGTTGCCGCCGGGACCCGTGATCGTCACGATCACGCCAGTGTCCCCGATTACCGGCCCTTGTCCACCGCCCGGGACGGACAAAGGCGGTACATTGATCGGCTGGACCACCGGCGGCTGCTGCGCCGGCGGCTGGGCGACCGGCGCCTGCTGGGTCACGGGCGGCTGCACCAGCGGGGGCTGGAGCACGGGCTGGACCACCGGCGGCTGCTGCGCCGGCGGCTGGGCGACCGGCGCCTGCTGGGTCACGGGCGGCTGCACCAGCGGGGGCTGGAGCACGGGCTGGACCACCGGCGGCTGCTGCGCCGGCGGCTGGGCGACCGGCGCCTGCTGGGTCACGGGCGGCTGCACCAGCGGGGGCTGGAGCACGGGCTGGACCACCGGCGGCTGCTGCGCCGGCGGCTGGGCGACCGGCGCCTGCTGGGTCACGGGCGGCTGCACCAGCGGGGGCTGGACGATCACCGCCGGATGCCGACTGGTCGGCGGGCGCTTTGGGACATAGGGCGCGGTCGTGGCCGGAATCTGCGGCTGCGTTTGGGTGGCAGGCCCGCCGGTCGACGGCCCTTGCTGGGTCACCGGCGGTTTCGCGTCGGTCGGCGGTGTCCAGGTCGGAACCGAGGAGGAGCAGCTGCTGCTCTTATGCGGGTTGCCTACCCCGTTACACCATCCATGTTGCGGGTCGGCGTTCGCGACACTCATGAGCCCGAACGCGGAACCAGCACCGAGCAAGACCCAGCGAAGCGTTTGCCGTGCGCGCATCTTACCACCCGACCGTAAGGCTGGCATGGAAGGCGGGATTCCCCGCGCGCGACTGGGGACCGTCGAGCAACGGGATGGCCAACCAGCCGGACAGGCGGAGCCCTCCCTTCAGCGTGAAATTGCTGCCAGCCCCGACCGACGCGACAGTCTCTCCGCTGCGCTCCGCGCCGCGCGGTTCCACGACATCGGTGTAGCCGGCCGCCGCGAACGCGTAGGGCGCAAATTCGGACACGAACTTGCTGCGGGTCGGTACGCTGCGCATCACCTCGACGGTTGCGGCGACCCCGCGGTCGCCGATGACTTCCGCGGGCGCATACCCGCGCAGGAAGGGCGCATGGCCCAATGCGATGCGTTCGACCTCCGGCAAGCGGACGGACGCGAACTGCCCACGTGCCTCAAGCCTCAGACTGGTCTGCTGTTCATCGTCGAGCGGCAGCGAGACGCCCGCTTCTGCACGCACATGCACGAAGCTCTGTGCCCCGTCGGGCAAGGCCCCAACAGGGGTATCGGGCCGTGTTCCTCCGCTGAGGGTGACGGAGATGCGATACATGCTGTGGTCGGACATATCGGCACCGGTCAGAGCCCGCAGCCGGATCGAATGGGTGGTGCTCTGCAGTTGCTGTGCGAGAAACCGTGAGCTAGCGTCGATGAACTCGTATTCCGCCAGAAGATAGGTGAAGTGGGTCAGGCTGCGTCGTACCGGATGCCCGACGACCATTGCCGCGTTCCACCCGTTGAACACCGAATCGCCGGTGATATTGGCGAAGTCGCGGCGAGCAGCGGTGTTGCCGCCGACTGCCTCGAGATAGGAGCCATCGGAACCGACCGGCGCGCGATAATATGCCAGGCCCGAGGCCGACCAGTCGTCTCCGCGATCGAGCGTTGCTTGTCCCAGGAGGCGAAGCATGTCGCCGCCGGTCGCGACGCCATAGATTTCCTCGACGACGAAGGCTCTCACCGCCGATCCCGGCCGAAGCGGCACCACGTCGATGCCCGCACCGCCGGAGGATCGAGATTCGCCGCCGGAAATACTGAGCACCGAACCCGCGCCCGCGGGATCCGGCACCACTTGGCTCGCAATGGCGACGCCGCTCAGGTCCGAGGCGAGCGCCAGCGCGCGTTCGAGCGCCTCTTGCCTGACCGGTCGATCGCCCACCAGCCCCTCGACATAGCGTCGCACGACGCGCTCGCTCTGCGGTCGCAGACCCATGATTGAGATGGCCGTCAACCAGCCTTCGTCGACCCTGTAGACAGGGGAGCCATCCTGGCTGAACGCCGTCTCGACCTGGACCAGAGGATAGCCGTCCTCGCGGTAGATCTGCTCGATGGCGGCGGCCACAGCATCTGCCGAGGGCTCGCGGTCAGTCTGGGCCGCGTGGGCGAGCGCAAACCGGATCAGAGGTTCGGGATCGTAAGCCTCGACGCCGACAATCACGATGTCTTCGGGTTTTGCAACCGGTGCCGGCTGGGTTTGGGCGAGCAGCGCCGTCGGGAGAAAGCCGGATGCGAGGACCGGCAGCACCACGCGTCCCGAAATGCCAAAGAGGCCTGCGGCAGCCAACCACCTTCTCCTCGCGGTCGAGGACGCTACAACCATGCGATAAGCGCCCCCTTCACGTTTAACATCTTGCGCCGCGCCTGAACTGAAAGCCATAGGCAATTGTGGCCACTCAATGGGCAGAACGCGCCGAATCCGGGTTTGACGTGAAAGCGTGAGCAAGGTCGGAGAAAGGCCGATTGCCAAAGTAAGATCGATGTTCCGCGTCCGCAGATTTCTCTTCGACAAACGGTCGGTGGCAGCCATCTTCAATTTTCGTCCAGAGTATGCCCGATTTGCGATGCTATGGGGTGGCCGGTCGAACTTCTGCTGGGCGGCAGGTTTTGGCGCGGAACCTGACCTTAGGTACGGCACGCGGCAATGGCGACTAAGTCCCAGCGCTGGCAGGTCGGCTGCTCGGCGCTAACGAGGAGCCGAGTGCTCAGATTTCCGTCTTCTCGGCTAGAGCAAGTGCGTCCTCGACATCGATCCCTAGGTAGCGGACTGTATTCTCGATCTTGCTGTGACCAAGAAGGATATTGACGGCACGCAGGTTGCCAGTCGCCCTGTAGATGATCGACGCCTTGATCCGCCGCAGGGAGTGGGTGCTATATTCGCTTTGCATCAAGCCGATGCCGCTGACCCATTCATCAACAAGCCGCGATCATCGATCACTTCGGGCAAGCAGGGGTGCAGCGCTTCTGGGCCTGCGTTACCGGAGGCAACACGCCGTCTCTGAGGCCGTGCGAGCGCCTGGGGTTTGCACTTGCGGAAGTCCCTCAGGATCTTGAGCTGTGGACATATGACGACGGCGATATCGTTCTGACGAGCGACAACGCGGGCAACTCTTGAAGACGGTCCTATAGCCTGCTCGGCTCCGGGTCCTGAACGGGGGCGGTAGCTGAAAGGCCGTCCTTTTCAGGGGTAACTTGTATGTCGCCCTTCAGCACTGATCAAATACAGGGGAAAGGCGGGACAGTGAGCCATCCCGCCCCACAGCTCCTCAATAGTAGACGAAGTCTTGCCCGGTGAAGACGTTCACCAGATCACCGGGCAGCATTACGGCAGAGCGGCCAGAGATCACCATGGAGCCGAGCAGGGCGCCGACGCTGTTGCCGCGCCCTTCCTGACGATGCTTTCCGGTCAGCGCGATGCTACGGCCGTTCACGCTTACACTGTTGAACGTGACCTCGAACTTACCCGACTTGCCGCCTATAGCGCGGCCAGTCTTCCACGTGATCGTTCCAGTAACAGCCGATCCGCGACGGATGACGACCTTGGTCCCCTCGACCACATCATTGACGACCCGGAACATGACCTGCTGCCCTTCCTCCACGTGCTTGCTGCTGATTTCTTGAGCAGGTGTAACCACGAGCATGGTCCCTGACGGAAGAACAAAGCTGCCGGGCTGCGGACCCGGAACGGGCGCAGGAGCATTGTCTGCGGGGGCGGGCGCGGTTGCTGCTTGCGCCATGACAACTTGAGGAGCGGTCAGAAGGGATGCAGCAAGTAGAATTCGGAGCATTGAGGTTCTTCCATCTAGTTTCGATGGTTTCTCGTTTACGGTCAGTCATTTAACAAACCGTATGCTGGGTGAAGGCGGCATGTCCCACCACGGCTGGATACAATTCACTTTTCCCGGACGCATATCGCAGCGCATCGGCGAGCCGCCCGTTATCGCGACGCCCGCCGCTGCAAAGCCGCCATTTGCGGCCTGAGTAAGGTAGGGCGGCTGCCGACCCAGACCCGGTCTTTCCTCAGTTTACGCCAGACCGACTGCTTTCTGCCGGAATGGGCAATCGCTGAGACATTGCGCGGGACAGGTGCAGGGTCCCGCAGCTGCAATTAGATGACAGTGCTTAGTGGAATTGAGACACGGGGGCCGACTTCCGTCCGCTGCGCGAAACCGCTCGCGCCAGTCTTTGCAGGTTCTCGTCAGCGCACGATTGCCCGGCGATAGCCCGCGGCCTGTGCTTGTGCCTCGGTGCAGAAGAAGGCTTCCGCCCGCGTCGCATCGTAGTAGGGCATGTCCGGCAAGTGATAGATCCAATCCCCACGGCGCGAATGATTGCCTTTGATCAGGCACTGACCCTCACGCTCGTATCGGCGGGGCCGCGCGACGGACTTCGCACCTGTTCGAGCGAGGCGCGCGGGCTCACGCTCAGCCCCTTGGCTACTGCGAAAATCCTCTGGCATCAGGAAATCCCATTGCCAAATGCCGGCCTGGTTGGCCCGCGCGCGCATCTCGACGGCAACGTAATCATTCGAATAGCGGCGGAACGCGGTCGCCCAGCCGGCCTCCACAAGAGCGCCTGCAATATCGACGCCCGACGTGTGGCATCGGGCCACCGTGCGGCCGTAGGCGTCGGTGCCCACAGGCGAACAGCTGACAGTGCTACCCGCGATCATGCCTTCCAGCATCTCTTTCGCCATCGTTCCGCAGGTCACGGGATCGCCATTGGCATAGCATGACTGAGTGTATTCAGGGGCGTCGATCCCGAACAAGCGCAGTTCTGTTCCGGCGACGCGGAGCGAGTCGCCATCAATTACCTCGGCCTGCCCCTCGATCACCTGAGCGTGCGTTGCGTCGGACATCGCCCACGAAAGGACGGTGCACGCGAGAGCATAGAGGCTTTGGCGGATCATCAGTTTGCTTCCGTGTGGTCGAGACGCGGAAGGGTCGCAGGTTCGCGTTAATTCCGCCTTTCGGCGGCTGAAGCTGCCATGCTGCTTCGGGACGGCGCTGGGGCGCGGCTTATGACTAATGCTGGGTGGTTCGCGGAATGGCAGGTTCTCTGGGGCGCGTTTGTCGTGGCGCGTCGGGGTCGGCAGTCGATCAGCTTTCCGAACCCGTCAGCGGTTCAATGAGCATAGCTCGGCCCCGCGCTCATGCTTGTTCGCGATGTGTAAAGTGCACGCCGGTGATCCCGACTTCGTCAATGCAGCTCTTGGCAAAATCGCTGACGAAGGTGCCCTCTGCATGCATGTCATGCCAGAAATGAGCTTGGCCGATTTTCATTAGGTCGTAGACAGGCCTTGCCACTTCCGGCTTCGGAGGCGGGTTCCAGACCCTTATACTGAAGACCATGTTGGTGAGATCAGCATGCATGCCGTCGGTCCGGTTGCAGATCTGCCAGAACCACCGATCCTCCAGAAGTGTGAGGTCCTTGGCCACAAACCGGATCGGCTCGAACTGGTGCACACCCGGCTCGATCTTCTCGATCAAGACGCGGAAACAATCGCTGACACTATAGCCAGTATACGCGCCTTCATAGTCCAGCAGCTTCCGCTTGCTCATCCAGCGGATCACCTTGGGCATACTATCTGGCTTTGCGCGACGGCCGGAGAAACTGCGTGACATGTTGAGGCAAATACCCCCGTCGTCAGTCATATCTTCCAGCTCGAGTTCGCCTGAGTTGCCCTCGATCACCTCAAGCAGCGGATAGCTGTCGGGCTTGGGCCGGTAAGACATTAGCCAAACCATCAGAATGCCACCCCTTCGAACTTACCTATCTCAAAATCTTCCATGAGATCGGCAAGATAAATCGGCGAAACGCTACCGGGTCAATGACTTGAATGGGGTCGATTGCCGAACGGCAGCAGTTTTCCAGAAGCGGGGCAAAGCGGCCATCAGCGCCCTGATCTCAGCTCTGACGGCTGTCGACCCATAGTTCGCCATTAACAATCATCAGCTCGAATGTCTGCCTTCGCCGAAAGCCGCCAAGCTGCTTTCCGGAGAAAGCTCAGACGCCGCTGATGACTACAGTTGAGAGTTTTCGGACGGTTCCATTTCGCTTTTGGAAAGAGTGGGGCGGAGCCCTATACGCCTAAGCGCGCAGCTGACGTTGATATCCCGCACCGTGACGCAACAGCCCGGCCACGGCATCGGCCGCGACAGGGCGCGAGAACAGGTAGCCCTGGATGTTCTGGCAGCCTTCACGTTCAAGCACTTCGTACTGGGCAATGTCCTCCACCCCTTCGGCCAGCGTTTCGATCCCCAATGCCGCCGCCAGCGTGGTGATCGCCCGGATCACCGCATGGCCATTGTCGCTTGTGCCCAAATCCTCCACGAAGCTCTTGTCGATCTTGACCTTGTCGAACGGAAAGGAACGCAGGTAGCTCAAGGACGAATAGCCCGTCCCGAAGTCATCGAGGGCGATCTTGACCCCGAGATTGCGCAAGGAATGCAGCGTCGCCAGCGTCTGTTCGACATCGGCGATGAAGATGCTCTCGGTGATCTCCAGCTCCAGCCGGTGAGGCGCAAGGCGGCTCGCCGCCAGCGCGGAGAGCACCGTGCTGGCGATGCCAGTCGCAGCAAACTGCTTGGGGCTGACATTGACTGCGACCGAGACATCAGCGGGCCAGCTGCTCGCCTGATGACAGGCCTCGCGCAGCACCCATTCTCCGATCGGCACGATCAGGCCGGTTTCTTCCGCGAGGGGAATGAACTCCACCGGGTTTATCTGCCCACGGGTCGGGTGGTTCCAGCGGATGAGCGCCTCGAAACCGGTCAGACGCTTTTCAGCGAGGCTGTAGAGTGGCTGAAAGTTCAGCTCGAACCCGCCATTCTTGATCGCGGTGCGCAGGTCCAGCTCTAGCTGGCGGCGCTGACGCGCCGCTTCATCGAGCGCCGGTTCGAAGAAATGGTACGTCGATTTGCCTTCGTGCTTGGCACGGTACAGCGCGAGGTCGGCGTTCTTCATCAGCGTAATGCCATCCTCGCCGTCTCCGGGTGCCATCGCAATGCCGATGCTGGCACTGGAACTGGCTGCCTGGCCGTTGATCGTCAGTGGACGGTTGAAGCAGGCCTGCAGACGATCGGCAAGGTTGCCGAGGCTGGCCTTCTCGTCGATCCCGTCGATCAGCACCGCGAATTCATCGCCCCCCAGCCGCGCGATCAGCGCGTCGGGCAGGTCTTCCTTGAGGTGTTCGGCCACCATCCGCAGCAAGGCATCGCCCGCCGGGTGGCCGAGAGTGTCGTTGACCATCTTGAAATCGTCGAGATCGACATAGGCGACCATCGCCTGCTCGGCGTCCCGGCGGCGCGTCAGCACATTGGCGAGTTGTTCAGTGAACAGCTGGCGGTTGGGCAGGCCGGTGAGGCCATCGTGCAGTCCGACATGGATGATCTGCCGTTCGCGCTCCTCGATCGCGGCAACCATCTGGTTGAAGCTCTCCGCCAGTCGCCCGATCTCGTCCCCGGTCTCGACTTTAAGGATGACCTCTCGGCCCGCCCCGATCAGGCGGGTCGCCTCGTCGAGCTGCTGGAGCGGTTCGGTGACCGAGCGTGCGACCTTCCAGCTAAGGCCCAGCACCAGCACGATCCCGCCGACCGCAAGCATGGTCAGCCACCACCTGAGGCTGGCATAGGCCGCCAGCGATTCGGCGAGACCGTGGCGCAGCACCAGCCGGGGGGCGATCCCATCCTGCAGCACGGCCAGATCGGAGACGTGATAAAGAAACCGTTCGCCTTCGGTTTCACGCTCAAATGCGGCGTTGGGCGCCGCGCCGCGGAGCCATTCAGGCTGGGTGCTGCTTTCCACGACATGCGCTTCGAGCGCGATCGGGGCGAGTTCGACCAGCCGGTCAAGCTCGGCGCGGTCGAGCGGCTGGGCGATCACCAGCCAGCCGATGAGGTCGGGCGCCTTGATCGGCGCAGCCGCCGCAAGCGCAAGGCCCTGGTCCGAGGCGATGATCCCGTGCGTGCCACCCTCGTCGAGCCGCGCCCACAGGGTTTCGGACGAGGGAACACCATTAGCATCGGCGGCGAGCACCTCGCCCTCCAGCGTCAGCACGAAGGCCATGTCGCTGCGCACCCGCTCTTGAAGGCTGGCAAGCGCGCTAGCAATGGTGGGGGCATCGGCTGTCGCCACGGCCTCGCGGAAGCCGAAATCATGCGCCAGCACACCGGCCTGATCGCCCATCTGGCGCGCGCGGGCAGCGAGGATTTCGTCGAATACGCGGGCATTGGCTTCAAGATCGCGCCCCGCGCTCGCCTCGCCGAAGCGGGAGAGCCCGCCGGCCGCGAGCGAGACCACCAGCCCCAGCACAACCGCAAACAGCCCGGCATAGAGCAGGGCAATGCGCGTGCTGAACGTGCCGAAGCGCAGTCCGGCGAGCCGTGCAAGGGGGCGGAGTGCCCTGGTCACCGCAGCACGACCTTGAGCTTGTGGGACTGCGGCCCGCCGGCAATAGTGATGGTCGAGACGCTTTCATTGCCCGGCGTGCGCAGCCCCGGATGCCACACAGTCAGCCGTGCAGCACCGCCCGCCATACCGGTGAGCGTGATGTAGCCGTTGTGGTCCGTCTTGCCCGCAAAGGGCGTGTCGGTGACGCGGATATAGCCGCGCATCTGATCGTGAATGTTGCACCCCAGCTTGACGCTGCCCGCCACCACGAAGGTGTGGGTGCGGGTCTGGTCGCGGCCATAAAGCTCGATCGAAAACCGCGCTGGCTTGGAGAAGGAGTAGATCGAATGGCGCACGGTATCGAGATTGGGAAAGGCGACCGTACTGCCCCGGGCCACGATCAGCGTTCCGGGGGTGAATTGCTGGTTCTTCTGCGCCATGCCCATCTTCCACGGGAAGCGGACCGGGCCTGCGGGGCGCTTGGCGGTGTGGAGTTCGACCACAGCATCGCGCACCGGCAGGCCATCGCTATCCACCACCTGCACCCGCAAAGCAGCGGGCGCTGCCGCGATGACCGCGCCGATGCCGCAAAGCCCGGCAGCAATCATGGCGAGGACTGCAAGCACCAAAGCCGATGCGGAGCGGGGGGAAAACGAAAGGCGCATAACCAGCGTTTACCGTTACGCGCGACCCGTTAAGAATCCCTCGCCGCGTGGTTTAGGCGAGATTTACCCTTTGTGTTTAGCCACTCGCGCGATGACGTTTTGCCTTGCCCCCTTGCTGGCGCTTGCCCCCGCTGCGGCGAGCCATGCCGCGATACCGCCAGAGCCTGCGCCGCAGATTGCCTATGCCCCGGTGCTTGACGCCGAAGCGCAGACCCCTGCCCCCGCAATTCCCGCCACGCCCCTGCCGTTCGACTCCGCCCCCACCCAGCGCGCCCTGCGGCCGCTGGAGGAAGTGAGCGCGTTGGCCGACGAGGGCGTCTTGTGGATCGGCAAGGTCGATGTGCTCAACGGTGGCAAGCTGCTGCTGACCAACGGGGTGAGCACGGTGGAGGGCTCCTCCGGCGGTGGCCTTGCGCGCTGGGCGACCATCGGCGGGCGGCAGATGGGGGGCGGCATCGGGCTATCGGCCCATGCCACCGCGATCGAGCTGCCCGATTTCGGCTGGCGCTCGTTCGGCGTGCTGCTGGGGCTGGGCGACCGGCTGGAGCTCAGCATCGCGCGCGCGGATTTCGACACCCGCGATGTCGGCTCTCTGCTGGGGATCGGACAGGGCTACACCTTCAACCTCGACACCTTTGGCGCGAAGCTGCGGGTGGCGGGCGATGTGGTCTATGGCGAGACTTGGCTGCCGCAGATCGCGGTCGGCGTCGAGCACAAGCGCAGCGGCGATGGTGCGCTTGTGCGGGCGCTTGGCGCGGCGGAGGCGAGCGGCACCGACTACACGCTGTCAGCCACGAAGCTTTTCCTTGCCCGAAGCCTGCTGGTGAATGCCACCATCCGCTACACCAAGGCCAACGAGCTGGGCTTGCTCGGCTTCGGATCGGCGCAGGCGGGCTACCGGCTGCAATTCGAAGGCTCGCTCGGCTACCAGCTGTCACGCCGGGCGGTGATCGGCGCGGAGTATCGTTCCAAGCCCGACAATCTCGGGCTCGGCGATGACGATTGGATGGATCTGTTCGCCGCCTATGCCCTCACCGATCATGTGACCCTGACGGCGGCCTTTGTCGATCTCGGCTCGATCGCCACCTTTTCTGACCAACGCGGCGGGTTCCTCTCCGCGCAGGTCGCCTTTTGATTCCTTCTGTGGAGCCTTGCAGATGCTGCTGACCGCCACCGCCACCGCCGCCGCCCTGATGCTGCTGCAACAGGCCCCTGCCGAGGGCACCGACTGGGACGCCGAATTCGGGGTCGAGGTCAAGCAGCGCGACCCAATCACGGGCGAACTGCCGGTCGATCCCTATGACCAGTCCAACGCCAATGCCGGGGCCACGCCCTATGACAATGCGCGGCTGGTCGAGGCCTTCGGCGGGCGCGAGGGAATCCGCCGGATCGCCGCACGCACCGTCGAGCTGTCCGAAGCCGACCCGCGGATCGCCGCGATCTTCGCCGCCCATGACACGGTGCGCCTCAAACGCACGCTGGGCGAACAGTTCTGCTATCTTCTCGGAGCCGGATGCGATTACAGCGGGCGCGACATGCGTAGCGCTCATGCCCAGATGGGTGTGACCAAGGCCGACATGAACGCACTGGTCGAGAACTTGCAGGCCGCCATGCGCGAGGCCCACGTGCCCTTTGCAGCGCAAAATCGCCTGGTCGCCAAACTTGCCCCGATGTCGCGTGATGTTGTGACGCGCTGAACTTCAGAATGGTGGGCTCGGGGCCAGTTCCAGCGTGCCTGGACTTCAAGGGCGCGACGTTCGATTTGCAGCGTCTTTCGGCGTACCATCCTGGTGTTCGCTTTTGGTAAGGTCGGCGATTCGGTTTGCCGCCGGGAAATAACTGCTTAGTCCCAGCGCTGGCAGGTCGGCTCCTCGGCGCTGACGAGGAGCCGAGTGCTCAAATTTCCGTGTTCTCGGCGAGGGAAAGTGCGTCTTCGACATCGATCCCGAGGTAGCGGACTGTATTCTCGATCTTGCTATGGCCGAGAAGGATCTGAACGGCACGGAGATTGCCGGTTGCCCTGTAGATGATCGACGCCTTGGTCCGCCGTAGGGAGTGGGTTCCATATTCGCTTCGCATCAAGCCGATCCCGCTTACCCACTCATCGACAAGCCGGGCATATTGGCGGGTGCTGAGGTGTCCGTTGCGATCGACCCGGCTTGGGAAAACATAGTCGTCCACGGTTCCACCCCGGCGCTCAAGCCACGCCAGCAGACTGGCACGGGCATCCGGTAGCAGCTCAAACTGAACAGGACGGCTTGTTTTCTGCTGCATCACGATTGCGCGCGTCCGGATCTGCCCGCCACTGACGATGTCACCGATCTTCATCCTCACAAGGTCGCAGCCACGCAGCTTGCTGTCGATCGCAAGGTCGAAGAGGGCGCGGTCACGCAATCGGCGACGCTCATTGAGGAGAAATCGAATTTCCCAGATATGCTTCGGTTTGAGCGCGCGCTTGGCTCCCACACTTCTGCCCGCATTCCAGACCGGGCGCTTCGTTGCATTCACATCCGTTTCAGTCGTCTCCATGATCATTCTCCAGTGACCGCAATGGTCATCCGGAGAATGCCAGTCGCTCTGCGGAATGAATTATGCTGGGACGCTTTCCGCCCCATAGTCGGTCCTTCGCGATCGAGAGGCTGGGCGTCAGCTTCCGCTCAAATCCGTCATGCCTTTCGGATGAGTGGCTCAGTCGAGGTGGGAACCGGGACGGAAGGGGAACCGCTCGGCTGAGCTTTCGCGGAAGATAACTCTGTTTGTCGATCGGAGAACGCCAGCACTGAGAAGCTTGAAGACGAAGATCAAAGGTGGTTCGTCTGTTGAGATAATGGGAAGGCGACTGCGGCGGGGCAGTCGCCTTCCAGTCTGCCTCGGCAGGCGGTCGCCGCGGGTTTGGTCCCGCGATCAGTGCGCCGGTTGCGGGTCTGCCGGTGCCGCGCCGCCGCGGGCCTCACCCCGAGCCTCGCCGGCGATCAGCGCGTTCCCCGATGCGCTGAACATGCCGGCCGGCAGCTCGCGGGTGACCTTGCCCTGCTTCACGACGATCTGCTCGATCTCGCCGCGGCCGTTGGCGACAACCTCGCGCACCTTGCCGAGCGATGCGCCGTCAGGGGTCATGACCGGCATGCCGCGCGAGACCTCGAAGGCGCCTCGGCCTGCTGCGGCAGCACTGCCGGCGACCGCGAAGAGTGGAGCGGCGAGCGAGGCGTTGCCTTCACCGGAGGCGGCGCCATTGCCCTGCCCACTCGCGGCGCCCGGCATCGCGGCCGGTGCGTGCGAGGCCAGCCCCTTGGCGGTGCCGACCGCCTGATGCGCGTGGCCCTTTGCCATTGCGGCGGTCCCCGCAGCCACACCTTTGGCCTGATCCGCCACGGGAGCGATCGCGCCGGTCACTGCATCGGTGCCGATCAGCTGCGCACTGGCGCTGCCTTGCCCGCTCGCCGAGCCGCTGCCAGTGGCGCTGGTCATCCCGCCCATCGGCGGCACGACCAGATCGGCGAGGCTGGCGGTCGAGCCGGTCAGCGAGCCCTCGGCGCTGCGCTCGGCCTGAACCGTTCCCTTGCGCGCATCGACCGACTGGCTGCCGCGCGTCGAACCCCGGCCGCTCGCGGTGCTGTCGACGGTGCCGCGCACGGTGGTAGTGGTGCGCTCGATGGTGCCGCCGAGCCTGCCGCCGATGTTCCCTCCGAGCCCCCCGCCGAGGCCGCCTCCCAGCCCGGCGCCGCCAAGCAGCTGGGCCTGAGCCATGCCGGGCACGAGCGCGAAGGCGCTGGCGATGAGAACGATCTTCTTCATGTCCGTATCCTTTCCTCAGTTGCAGCGAGGCTCTCGTTGCTCGCTCATGAGGAAAACGGACCGCGTGCAGTGTTTAATCCATTGCGGTGCTGCGGAGGCTACTTCGTCTTGCCGCAGCCTTCGCACAGCACGCCGCGTCCATAGACGCCATCGGGGCCTTTCCTGCCGAGGTCACGCGCCTCGCGGTCGAGCGTGCTGCGCCAGTCGCCGCCCTGCGCCACCGCGGCGGCGACCCGCACGGCGGCCAGGGGTGCGGCGAAGCTCGTGCCGCGGTAGACCTTGCCGACCCCTTTCGCGCTCAGCGCATGGACATCCGCTCCCGGCGCGGCATAGTCGAGGTGCTGTGCTCGTCCGGCCTCGATCAGCGCGCGGCCCTTGCGATCGACCCCGGTGATGGCCAGCACGCCGTCATAGGAAGCCGGATAGGCAGGCGGGGCGGCAGGACCATCGTTGCCGACCGCCGCGACCACCACCACGCCCTTCGCCTGCGCTGCCCTGACGGCGCGCTCGACGATCCCGTTGCGCGGGCCGACGAGGCTGATCGTCACCACCTTGCAGCCGCTCGCGATCAGCCAGCCCAAAGCCTTGGCGATGGCGAGCGCATTGCCGCCCGCCGGATCGGTGCCATAGACATCGGCGACGAAAGGGCGCGCCGCGCCATACCTTGCGAGCAGGCTCGCCACCGCGCTGCCGTGATCGGAAGGGTGCGGGGCTCCGCTCGCGAAGCCTTTTTGCGCGGCGAGGGTCACGCCCGTGCCGCTGCCGCCGTCGATCATCCCGACCTTGACGCCGACTGCCGCAGCCGATGCGGCCGTGACGGCGTGCGGATGCGGTGCGGGCGAAGAGCTTGCGCCGGCCTCGAAGTGGAGGTTGTCGGGGTCGAGTGTCACGCCGGGGGCAAGCGCGGCTGCATGGTCCTGCGCTTCGGCAAGGCTCAAGCCCTGAGGAACCGCAAGGCGCACGACGGAAAACCCGAGCCCCTCAACCTCCTCGCGCGCCAGCACCCGGAAGCCCGCCGCCTCCAGCTTGCGAAGATCGGCCTCGCCCACCCCGCTCGCCAGCAGCTCGCCGCGCCGGGAGAGATTGCCGGCGGCGTCCCGCTCGATCGCCTGCGGGTTCGCGCGCAGCAGCCGGTCGAGGGCGCGATCCCGGAGCCGAAGGAGCTGCCGCGCCTCGCGCGGGGTAAGTTCGTTCACCGTTTCGAGGTGCCGGTCCAGACGGTCCGTCACCTCGCCGAGCACACCGCCGACCGGCGGCACGGCCACCGGCACGCCGGGCACCGCAAGCTGCGCGGACAGCGGAGCCGCCAGCAGTGCTACGCAGGCGATCATCATGCGAAGGCGGGCCACGTGTCGCATTCTTGTCTCGATCCTCCAAATCGCCTTAAGCATGGATGAAACGGACAAGGCCATCCGTTTCATCCTCACGAAAGGGATAGAACGCTGTCGCAAGGCTTCGAGAACCAGGTGCTTGCCCTGCTGCCGCGCTTGCGGCGGTTCGCGATCGGGCTCGCCGGGTCTCCGGCCGATGGCGACGATCTGTGCCAGATGACCATCGAGCGTGCCCTCGCCCGCCGTGAGCAATGGCAGGAGGGGACGCGGCTCGACAGCTGGATGTATAGGATCATGCGCAACATCTTCATCGACGAGGGCCGGGCCACCACCCGCCGCCGCGAGACCTTCGTGGACGAGGACGCCGGCCTTTCGGTCGGCGAGGAGGGTGCGCAGGAGGCGGCGGTGGAACTGTCGATGGTGGACCGCGCGATGGGCCGCCTTCCCGAGGAACAGCGCGAGGCGGTGCTGCTGGTGATGGTCGAGGGCTGGTCCTACAAGGAGGCGGCCGAGATCGTCGGCTGCCCCGTGGGCACGCTCAACTCGCGGCTGGTGCGCGGACGCGACGCGCTGATGGCGATGCTGGAGGATGCGCGATGAGCGTGACCGAGGAGATGCTGGCCGCCTATGCCGATGGCGAACTCGACGCTGCCGAAGCGGCGCGGGTGGAAGCGGCGATCGCCGCAGACCCGGCGCTGGCGCGCAAGGTGGACGCGCATCGGGCGCTCAAGGCCAGGCTCGCCGCCCATTTTGCGCCCGTTGCGGAGCAGCCGGTGCCATCGCATCTCGCGGCGCTTCTGACTGGGGGGAGCGACACTGCGCTTGCCGAGGAACCGCAGGTCGTCAGCCTTGCCGCCGAACGCCGGAAGCGCGGTCTTGCACCCGCTATCCGGCGCTGGGCCCCTTTCGTCGGCCCCGCGCTCGCGGCCTCGCTGATCCTCGCGCTGTGGCAACCGTGGCAGAGCGCCACACCAGCGGGCTATGCCGGCGGCGACCTCGCGGCCACGCTCGAGAACCAGCTTGCCGCCACGCAAGCCCCCGACGCGCCGACCCGCATCCTCATCAGCTTCGAACACGAGAGTGGTGACCTGTGCCGCGCCTACCGCTCGGGGGAGACGGGCGGGATCGCCTGCCGCGACGAGGCTGGGTGGAAGATCGAACGCCAGTTCGCGCTCGGTGACGCACCGGCGACCGAGTTCCGCCAGGCCGGAAGCGAGGCCGACCTCCTCGCCGCGGCACAGGACATGGCGGCAGGCGGCGCGCTCGATGCAGCAGGCGAAAAGGCGGCTCGCCGGAGGGGCTGGCAGCCCTGATCGAAGACACTTGGAAAAAGGGGCCGGCATCTCTGCCGACCCCTTTCCGGTGCCTCGTTGATGATGATGCGGCGGATCAGTCCACCGTCACCGTTCCCATACGATAGCCGCGCTCGGCCATCGCCTCGACATAGTCCTTGCGCTCCTTGCGCAACTCGCGAGCATATTCCTCCCACGCATCGCGCAGGTCCTCGATGTCGCTGGCACGGCGTAGGTCGGCGCTCAGTTCCTTCTGCGCCTCGGTGATGTCGATGCGATAGTCGAACCACAGGCTATTCTGGATGCCGGCGATGGGGCTGGTGATGATGCGGCGCTCCTCCTCGCGGGCAAGGCGTTCCTCATAGAGGTCGCTGACTGCGGCGTGCCCGGCGGCGGCCAGCATGCCGAAAGCGATGACCGGGATTGCGATTGCAAGCTTCATTGCGTGTCTCCTTCCTGAGCCTTCCGCCCCGGACGAGGCGGTCGAACAGGAAACGAGCGAGGACTGCCGTTTAATCCTCACTCTCACGACAAATGCATCATGACCGCACCCGGGGAACGAGATGCCTTTTGCAATTGACATTGATTCGCAATCTCACCAAAGCGCGGCCTGAAGTTTTCATGCTGGGGTAACCAATGAACATCGTCCGCACGACCGCCTCCCTTCTCGCTATTGCTGTTGCAGGCTCGGCCCTCATGCCGGCGACCGCGTCAGCGCAGTCGCGGGGTGAGAACGAGTCCCGACAGGACGCGGACAGCGAACGCAATCGTGAGCGCAGGACTGTGGATGGTATCCTTGTAGTCGGCAAGCGCGAGAGCGGATACAAGTCCGAGAGCCAGTCGGGCGGCACCTTCGGCGAGCAGGACATCCTCGACACGCCCTTCTCAGTCACTGTGATCCCACAGGAGCTGCTGATCGACCAGCAGGTGCGATCACTCGGGGACATCGCTCGCAATGACCCCTCGACCATCGTCAGCACGCCGCCGGGCTTCAACGACACGATCAATGTGCGCGGCTACAACCTCGACAACTCGTCGAGCTACCGGCGCGAAGGGCTGATCTTCCAGAACCAGGTGCAAAGCCCGTTCGAGAACAAGGCTGCGGTCGAGATCATCAAGGGGCCGACCTCAGTCCGCTACGGTTTCACGCCCCCCGGCGGCGTGATCAACTATGTGCTCAAGCGCTCCACGCCGACTGCCTACACCTTCGCGCAGGCGTTCGGGGACAGCTACGGCGGCTATGGCATCCATGCGGATGTCGGCGGCCCGGTCGGGGGGGATCTCGGCGTGCGCCTGAACGCGGTGGCCGCGCGCGAGGCGACCTTCGTCGACGGGGTCGCAGGTGGCCGCTACCTTGCCAGCGCGCTGGTCGAATGGAAGCCCGCGGACAATCTCGTGATCGATGCCGAGTTCGAGTATCAGTTCCGTGAGCTTGAGCAGCAGGCGATCATCAGCTTCGGCTCTTTCGCATCAACCGTGACGCCTGAGCAGCGCCGCGAAGTGCTCGACAATTTCGACCAGACCACCTTCATCGGTCAGGCATTCGGCACCTACCCTACCTCCAACGTGATCGGCTCGCTGGGGCTCAAGTGGGAATTCGCGCCGGGCTGGACACTGCAGGCCCGCGGCCAGCAGATGCGGCTCGAACGCGATCAGCAGGGGATCAGCATTCGCGCGGGGACCTTGCAGGCCAACGGCGATTTCACCGCCACGACCTTCTTCAGCCCCAACCAGGTGCGCGACCCCTTCTCGGCCGAAGCATTCGTGAGGGGCAGCTTCCAGACGTTCGGCATCGGCCATGAGATCGCAGTCGGCGCGGCCTACAGCTACAACCCGCTGCGCTTCGCACTGACGTCGGCGCAGCCCACCGTCGGGCAATCGAACATCTTTGATCCCGTCGTCCTGCCGCGCCCGGCTCCCGCGGACTTGGTCACCGGCCCGGTTGTCGATGCTCTGATCTTCACCCAGGAGGCCGTGTTCGTCTCCGACCTTGTGACAGTCACCGACTGGCTCAAGCTGTTCGGCGCGGTTCGCTATGCCGAGCAGCGCAACGAAGAGCGATCAAACCCCGCTGCTGCGCGCGAAGTTACCTACGACGATAACGCGATCACGCCCAATATTGGCGTGCTGGTGCAACCGAACGACAAACTTACAATTTATGGCAGCTATTCGGAAGGAATCACGACCGGCGTTCAGATCCCGAACAACGCCGCCAATTTCGGCAACGACCTTTTCCTCGATCCGGCGCGCACTAGCCAATACGAGATCGGCGTGAAGGCCGAGCTGTTCACCGGAGCGCTGCTGACGGCGGCCTGGTTCGACATCAGCCAGCCGCTCGCAACCTTCGATGAGAACGACGTCTTCGGCTATATCGGCGACCAGAACCACCGCGGCTTCGAACTCACCCTGTCGGGCGAGATCACGCCCGACCTGCGCATCATCGCGGGCGGTCTTTACCTCGATCCGACCATCAACAACCCCGACAACGCGACGGTGGACGGCAACCGGCCGAGCGGCGTGCCGCGCTATCAGGCCAACCTCTACGCCGACTGGAAACTGCCGATGGTGCCCGGGCTCGCGGTCAATGCCGGCCTGTTCTACACCGGTGATCGTTTCGCCAACGACATCAACACCTTCACGATCGATGGCTATGTCCGGTTCGACCTCGGCGTTCGCTATGCCTTCGATGTCGGCGACCAGCGCCTGACCGCGCGGCTGAACGTGCGCAACGTAACGGACGAGGACTTCATTGAAGGCACCGCCTTCGGCCAGTTCCTGTTCGGATCGCCGCGCGCCGCCTTCTTCTCGCTGACAACGGAGTTCTGAGGCGGTGGCGGGCGAACGGCAGGCTGCGGGCACAGCGCGCAAGGTTGCCGGGTTCGGCGGAGCGGTCGCCCTGTGGCGGCTGTTCGTCGGCTTCGTCGGCGGATATGCACTGGTGTCGGGCTTCGTCGCGCTCGCCGGATCGGCGCTGCCGCTGCTCGGAATGGCGCGGGGAGAAGCCCTGAGCCTCGCTGTCCTCTTCGCTCTCATCGTTTACGTGTCTGCCTGCCTGTTCATCCTTTCGACCCGCAGGCCATGGCGTGACGGAGCGGTCATGCTATTGCTCGCAGCCGCGACGATCGCTGCGGCGGTGGCGATCTGAGCGGGGGGCGCAGGGTCGATGCCGAGGATCAGCGAAGAGTTCCGCCAAGCGATGAACTGGACGCACACGTGGCTCGGCGTGGTGCTCGGCATCGTCATGTTCGCGGTGTTCTGGATGGGCACGCTCACCATCTTCGCCCACGAGATCGACCGCTGGATGATCCCCGAAACACGCATCGTCCATCAGGAGCGCGTCATCTCCTACGACCGCCTGCTGACGCAGCTGCCCCCCGACGCCGCAACCAGCGACTACGTCAATTTCGTCGTGCCGACCGAGCGGACGCCAACGGTCGGCTTCTTCTACCGCGACAGGCAGGGGACCTTCCAGAACCTTGAGCTCGACCCGCGAACCGGCGCCCCGATCATCGTGACCGACAGTCACGCGGGCACCGGGTTCATTTACCCGTTCCACCTCTCGCTCACCATCGAGTGGCAGGATCTCGGCTATTGGATCGTCGGGCTGGCCGCACTGGCGATGCTGCTGTTGCTGGTGTCGGGCCTGTTCATCCACCGCAAGATCATCGCGGAGTTCTTTGTCTTCCGACCGCACCGCAAGCCCCGCCGCGCGACGCTCGACCTGCACAACCTGACATCGCTGCTCGGCCTGCCGTTCTATATTCTGATGCCCTTTTCGGGCCTGCTGATCTTCGCCTCGCTCTACCTGCCCTGGGGAATGGCCGAGCCTTTCGGCGGCGACCTGTCGAAGGCGAGCGCGGCCATATCCGGGGAGTATGACCCGGGCGAGCGCACCGGAAAGCCCGGCAAGGTCGCCTCGCTCGATGCCATGAAGCGCCATGCCGAAGCGATGTGGTCGAAGGCTGAGGGCGTGCCGGTCAAGACCAACATCGTGCGCATCCTCAACAACGGCGACGAGAGCGCGGTCGTCTATTTCCGCAACACCTTCCCTGAGAACCGGGTGGTGCTCAGCAAGTATGTGGCAGTGTTCGACGGGCAGAGCGGCGCTGTCCTGAAAGATTTCGCCAAGCCGCCGATCGGCGAGGCATCGGCATGGGTGCAGGGCGCGCACTTCATGCAGTTCGGTCACTGGCCGCTGCGCTGGCTCTACTTCGTCGGCGGGCTCGGCGGCTGCGTGATGATCGCCACCGGTATGCTGTTCTGGCTGCGTAGCCGCGAAGGCCGGCTGTCGCGCAACTCGCCCGGCTATCGCACGGTCGAGGCGCTGACGATCGGCGGGGTCACCGGGCTGATCGCTGCGACCGGCGCCTTCTTCGTCGCCAACCGCCTTATACCGACAGACGCCTTCGCGACGCTCGGCGAGCGGGCCGATGCCGAAGTTCAGGTGTTCTGGCTCGCCTGGCTCATCGCTTTCCTGCACGCGGCAATCCTGCGGGAGCGGGCTTGGGGACACCAATCCTGGGCGATCGCCGGCATCGCCTTCGGAGCGGTGGCTCTGAACGCGATCACCACCGGCGATCACATCATCGCTACGTTCCTTGCGGGCCAGTGGGCGGTGGCAGGAGTGGATGCGCTGCTCATCATAGCGGCAGGGCTGGCCGTGTTGGCGGCAGCTAGATTTGCGCCCTCGCGAGAAATCGCCGCCTTGACCGCGGCAGTGCCTGCCGAATGAGCGCTGTTCTGTTGCTCGGAGCCCTGCTCGCGGCCTTTCTTGCAAGTGCTTTGCTCGCGCTTTCACAGGATCGGCACTGGCATACGGTGACGGGCGGCGCGCCGAGACCTAAGCGGGGCCTCCAGCGAGCAGGGTGGTCGCTGGTAGCTTTGAGCTTTTTGCTCATAGTCATGCGCGATGGAGTAAGTTTCGCCGTCTTGTTCTGGCCGATGCTGCTGGGGGGGAGCGCGCTGATGACGGCCATGATGCTGACATGGTCTCCTCGATCTTTACTGCATCTGGCCAAATGGTTGGCCCCAAAGCAACAGTAAGCCTCTGACGCTAGGTATCTTCCCCTGTCCCTTGGGAATAACAATCGCTTAACGGCTACACGTCAGCCGACCATCAAACTGTCGGCTTTTAGCTCGAAACCTGTCAGGCAATTTGCCGTTCGGGAACGGCGGCTAAGTCCCAAGACCTTCCGGCTGCTGCCGACCCAAATGCGGCCATCGGTGGCCGCCATCTTCAACGTCTCCTTTCTTCAAGAGCCGCAAAAACCTCGCACATGACATGGATGGTCTGGAGCTTGAGACTTATCACTTCACGCTTCTCGAGGACGCCGCCCTCTGGCACGGCTCCAAAGCCGCGCGCGCACCTTGACCGAGGCAAGCCTTACGGCGACTACCGGACGCTCGTCCGCAGCTGAGGGGAAGTCAGTTGATCCGTATTCTCTATGTCGATGACGAGCCCGACCTGCGCGAGATCGCGCTGCTGGCGCTTTCGCTCGATCCCGGGCTGGACGTGCGGGCGGCAGCGAGCGGCGCCGAGGCGATTGCGATAGTGACGGATTGGATGCCCCACCTTGTGCTGCTCGACGTGATGATGCCGGGAATGGACGGCCCTTCGACACTCTCGCGCCTGCGGGAGGACCCCCGGACCGCTGCACTTCCGGTTGTTTTCATCACCGCCCGCGCGCAGCCCCGGGACCTGCAGACCTTTGCGACGCTCGATGCGCGCGGGGTCATCGCCAAGCCCTTCGACCCAATTAGCCTCGCGCAGCAGGTTCGCGGGTTCCTTGCATGACCTCCGACGATGCCTGGCTCGCGCCGCTGCGGGCAAGATTTGCGAACCGGCTGGGCGACGAACTCGCGGCATTCCGCGAGGCTGAGGCACGCGGCGACACCCAGGTCATCATCGATCGCGCGCACAAGCTGGCAGGGCTCGCCGGCATGATGGGCGCTCCCGAAATGGGTGAGGCGGCGTTGCAGCTGGAAGAGGCCGCGCGAAGCGGGACCGACCATGCCGCGCCGCTCGCCGCGCTTATCGCGATGATCGAACAGGCCCGCCCCTAAGCGGCCGTGCCGCCGAATCCCTTGCGGGTCATCGCGCCCCAGCCTTGTTCGCGGCGCACGAATTGCCACCAGCCTTTGAGCCGCCAGAAGTTCGACAGCTGGCGGTAGCCGAGGTTCTCGACCACGGCGATTAGTGCGAGCATCGCCAGCTCCCGCGCGCGGGGGAAGCGGCGCAGCTGCACCTCCTCGAGGATCAGGGTCAGCGCGCTGATCACGATGCCGAAGGTAAAGGTCGCCGCGAGGAAGGCGAGCAGCCAAGGCAGCGCGAGGAGGTTCAGCCCCCACAGCAGCGGCACGAGGATATAGCCGAGCACCTCGATCAGCGGGCCAAGCACGTCTACCAGAACGATGTGGCCGAAGCCGACGAACCCGATCCGGCCGTAGCGGGGGTTGAAAGTCATGTCGCGGTGCTTGACGAAGCATTCGAGCGCCCCGCGCTGCCAGCGGCTGCGCTGGCGGGCGAGCACGCCGAGGTCCTCCGGGCACTCGGTCCAGCACACCGGTTCGGGTATGAAGTCGATTCGGTAGGGCAGTTTCAGGTCGCGCATGTGGCGGTGGAGCTTGACGACCAGTTCCATGTCCTCGCCCACCGTGCCATGGCTGTAGCCGCCGACCTCGACCACGCGCTGCCGGCTGAACAGGCCGAAGGCGCCCGAGATCACGGTCAGCGCCTGCATCTGCCCGAGCGCAAGGCGCGCCATGAGAAAGGCGCGCAGGTACTCCATGATCTGAACGAGGGCGAGGAAGTTGCGTGGCAGCCGCACGCCGGTGACACGGCCTGTGTCGATGGTGCAGCCGTTCGCGATGCGGATCGTGCCGCCGACCGCAACGGTTCTGTCGGGATAGTCGATGAAGGGCCGCACTACCCGCAGCAGCGCGTCGGTCTCGAGGATCGAATCCGCGTCAATCGCGCAGAACAGCGGCGAGCGCGCGGCGTTGATCCCGGCGTTGAGCGCATCGGCCTTGCCGCCGTTCTCCTTGTCGATGACCAGAAGGCGGGGCAGTTCGGGGCTGGCATAGAAGCCGCGGATCGGCTGGTGGGTGACGCTGTTGTCGATGTAGCGCCCCACGCGCTTCAGCCCGAACTCGGCGATCACCCGCGCGAGCGTGCCGTCCTTCGACCCGTCATTGACCAGCAGCACCTCGAAGCTGGGATAGTGCAGGGCGAGCAGCGAGCGCACGCTTTCGACCACGGTCAGCTCCTCGTTATAGGCGGGAGCGATGACCGCGATGGGCGGGGCCTGGTCGGAATAGCGCCGCCACAGGGTCGCCCCGCGCGGCACCGGCGGGCGGTTGTGGAGGGCGATGGCGGCATAGACGAGCTGCACGATGTAGAATGCGGTCTGGAGGAGGCCGGTGACGATCACCACAAGGGCAATCCCCTGCGCGGCATCGAGCATCCAGTCGCGCGCCCATGCGGCGGGTTCGAAAGTCATGCGCCGGCCCGCTCCTCGAGCGTGAGCCGCGCGGCCTCGGCAGCGATCTCGCTTCCGGTTTCGGCGATGCGCGCCAGAACCGCGTGGCCGCGCGGGCCAAGCCGCCATAGGGCCTCGCCGGCGCGAAACCGCACCCACCAGGTTTCATCGCCGAGCAGCGCGCCGAGCGGCTCGACGGCATCGATCAGCCCGCTCGTGCCGGCCGCCTGCGCCGCCGCGGCGCGCACCGCCCAGACGGGGTGCGACAGGCCGCGCAGGATCGCAGGGTGGCCGGAGGGGTGGCCGATCCGCCCCATCGCGTGGAAGATGCGCGGGAGCAGCTCGCTATCCTCGGCCGCGCGCTCGGCCATCTGTGCGACCAGCGGCGCGTGCTCCGCCCGGCCGCTCGCCGCCAGCGCGTCGACCGCGGCGAGCCTGATCGCGTCGCCGAGGTCCTGATCGGCCAGCAGCGCCTCGACCGAGGCAGGGTCGTGCTCGGCGAGATCGCGCATCAGCGAGCCGACGAGGAGCGAGCGCTCGCTCGTGCCGAGGCCGAGGGTCCGGACCAGCTCGGCGGCAGGGGGTGCGGCCTCGTTCTGTGCGAGCGCCAGCGCCGCGCCGAGGCGGACATTGGCGTTGCGATCGCGTAGCAGCTCGCGCGCGCGGAGCTTGCCCGATTGAAACATCGCAAGCGCCTCGACTGCCAGCAGCCGCTCCTGCGGCGTGCTGCTCACGCTGCGTTCCCACAGCACGCGCGGGATGCGCAATCGCTCGGCATTCGCGAGCAGGGCTGCGCGATCAGGGCCGCGGACCAGTTCGGCAAGTTCGAGCGCGAGTTTCGCGGCCTCCTGCCGCTCGAGCCGCCGGCGCGGCGGAGCGGGCGTCTCGTCACCCATGCCCATCAGCGCCCGCGAGATGCGGCGCCGCTCCGCCGCCCGCCGCGCATCGCGCCGCTCGGCGAAGACCCGCGAGATCAGGATCAGCGCCAGCGCGAAAAGCGCGATGGCGCACAGCAGCAGCGACAACTGCCAGATCGCCAGAAGCGTCGTCAAAAGGCGGCCTTCACTTCGAGGCGAAGCTCGGTCCGGCCCGGGCCGCCCGCGCGCCATTCGCGAGAGACGGACGGCAGCAGCGAGAGGCGTCCCGCGAACGGCAGTTCGGCCCCGGCAAAGAGCGAGGTGACGCGGGTGACGATGCCGAGGTTGGTGTCGGGGGCGTTTACGGCACCCACGAAGTAGCGCTGACGCTCGTCCGGAGCATGGTCGATCCGGCCGAGCACACCGACCTCCAGGTCGCCGCCTTGCGGCACGATACCGATGCCGCGCAGGGTGCCCCACCAGCGTCCGCCGCCGAAATACTGCGTGAGGCCCGGCGAGACGGTGACGACCTCCTCGAGCGGGAAACGCTGCCACGAGGCGTCGAGCGACAGGACGGTGGCCTGCGGCCCCTCGGCAACCCGCACGTCCGCGCCCGCACCGAGGGCCAGTTCTGGACGGAAATCGGCGTTGGGCGTGCCGCCCACGCTCGCCCGTAGCCAGACGTTGTCCGACGGGCGGGCGGCGATGCGGCCTTCGAGCTCGCCATCCTCGAGACCGAAGCGCCTGAACCAGCTTGCGCGCCCCCCGACGGAGAGTGTCCGCGACACCGGCGCTTCGCCGGCAAGGCTCGCCTCCCACCAGTCGCGCCCGCCAGCCTCGAGGTCGCTCCGTGCGCCCCCTGCGATGAGATAGCCGCCGCGCGACTCCTCACGCCGTTCGGCGACGAGCGCGAGCCCTGCGCGCGCATCGGCGTAGTCGGGGGCGAGGGTCAGCGCGGCGCGGAAATCCCGCTCCGCCGCGCGCGGATTGCCGAGCGCGAGGTATGCATAGCCGCGCTGCACCAGCGCGTCGCTGTCCTCGGGATGGGCCGCGATCCAGCGATCCAGCAGCCTCACCGCGCCCGCACTGTCACCCGCGCGCCGCGCCTCGACGGCAGCCTCGTAATCTCCCCGCGGCGCCTGCGCGGCAAGCGGCGCGGCGCAGGCGATCAGCACTCCGCCAAGGGCGATCCTCACGCGCGGCCATCCAGCAGTCGCTTGAGGCGCACCAGCAGCTCCTCGGGCAGGAAAGGCTTCACCATGTAGTCGCTCGCGCCCATCTCGAGCGCGCGCACGATGTCCTCCTCGTTGCGGCGGGCCGAGAGGATGATGACCGGCACGTCGCCCGCCGTCTCGCTCGCCCTGATCCGGCGCAGCACTTCCATTCCGTCATGCACCGGCATCATCGCATCGAGCACCACGGCGGCGGGCGGTTCCTCCGCGAACCGCGCCAAGGCCTCGCGGCCGTCGTGGGCAACTACCGTATCGTAGCCCTTGGACCGCAAGCGGAACTCCAGGATTTCGGTGAGGAGGGGTTCGTCATCGGCGATGAGGATTCGGCGCGGCGCAGTCATGGGTCGGTGCCTAGCTTCCTGGTGTGCAAAGCGGGTGTACAATTCTTCGCATATTCGACGGAGCGAGCGCGTGCGCCGATGATCCGAGCAGCTGTGCAGATCAGGTAAGCTTGGCGAGCGGCAGTTCCACGACGAAGGTCGAGCCGACCTTGATCGTCTCGTCCAGCCGGATGGTACCGCCGTGCGCCTCCACGATGCTGCGCGAGATCGCGAGGCCGAGCCCCGACCCCGGGTGGCCGGTCACTGCCGACTCCCGGTCTTGCGAGAAGCGCGCGAAGAGATGTTGCCTGAATGCCTCGGATATGCCGCGGCCCTCGTCGATGACACTGATCCGACCGGTGTGCGTCAACCGTTCGAGCTTGAGGATCACCTCTGAACCGCGCGGCGAGAACTTGGCGGCATTCGAGATCAGGTTGGTGAGCACCTGGGCGATCCTCCCCTCGTCCGCGAGCACCGTGACGGGTCCATCCTCCGCCGCGATCCGCACCTCGACCCCGAACCCCTGGGTGTAGGAGTGGTTCTGCGCCACCACCTCGCCGATCAGCCGGGCAAGGTCCACGGGCGCGAAGTCGTAGTCCAGCTTGCCCGACTGCATCTTCTCCATGTCGAGCAGATCGTTGACGATCTTGACCAGCCGGTCACCGTTGTTGCGCGCCATGGTCACGAGTTTCGCCCCCTGTTCCGTCAGCGCCCCGGCGGCGCCGGCCTGGAGGAGCCCGAGTGATCCGATGATCGCGGTCAACGGAGTGCGCAGCTCGTGGCTGACGGTCGCGACGAGCTGGTCCTTGATTTGTGCCGCGGCCTTTTCCTTCGTCACCTCGCGGAAGAGCCACATCCGGCCGAGCAGCACGCCGTCATCCACCCACGTACTTTCGACTTTGTAGGTTCTGCCGTCGCGCTCGATCTCGAAAGCGAGGTCGTCATGAGGTGCGCTGGCGAGGTTGAAGCCCCCGCTTGCCGGGATCTCGTCGGCCGCGAGCCGTGCTAGCCGGGCCGCAACCCGGCGGTTGCTGAGGCCCTCGCGCGGCATCTCGAGAAGCACACGGGCGGGCTCGTTGAGGAACACCTCGATCGTGCGCGAGTCCACAAAGATGAGCGGGACAGGCAGGTTGTTGACCAGCGATTGCAGGCCCTGCGAGGAATGATACTCCTGTGCCGTCAGCGGCCCCATGCCTTGCAATCGGCCGATCGTCTCCGCGGCACAGGACATGAGCGCAAGGTCCGGCCGTGTGTGCGCCGAGGCACAGATCAGGAAGCGGTCTGTGCCTGCGATCGGCACCGCCGCGATCCCCAACGGGCGCGCCCCGCACATCGCCGTCCAGGCCACAGGCAGGCGCCCACCCTCGGTTGCGATCAGCCGCGGCTGCTCATCGCAGAGCCCCTCGGGCGCTGCGATCGTCTCGCCCAGCGGCGGGATCGGCGGGAAGGCCTCCTCGATGCGGATCCGGCCGGGTTTCTCGCGGGAGGCGAGGAAGGCGACCATCTGCTGCTGCGCCGGCCCGACGAGCAGTTGCAGGATCGCACGCGCGGTGGCGACCGGGGCGCCTTCAGTCGCGTGGTCAGTCGGCAAGGGCGTCTCGCAGCACAGCCGCGACTTCATCGGGCGCAGCGAGGTGGGGCAGATGGCCGGCCATGTCGATCCACTCGAGGTGACTGCCCGCTATGTTCTCATGGAGGAACTGCCCCACGGCAGCGGGGACGGCAATGTCCTCCCGGGCATGGATGAGAAGGGTGGGAACGGTCACCATCGGCAGCACGTGACGCAGGTCCGAGGTGAAGATCATGCGTGCGATCTTGGCGGTCACATCGGGTCGCATCGCGAGCAGCCCTGCCGAGAAATCGATGATCGCGGCCGGCACGTCCACGCCGACAGCCGCCGGCGCGAAGCCCGCGACCCAAGCCTGGTAATTGGCAGACATGGCCGTGAAGAGGCTATCGAGCTCTGCCTGCTCGAACCCCCCGACATAGCCATCCGTGTTGAGATAGCGGGGCGAGGCGTTGAGGAGAACGAGCTGCTTGAAGCGGTCCGGCTCCTCGATCGAGGCCAGCACGCCGATCATGCCGGAAACCGAATGTCCGACATAGGTGCAGCTCTCAATCTCGAGTTCGTCGAGCAGCTCGAGGAGGTCGTCCGCATAGTCTGTGACCGAGCTGTAGTCGTCCGGGTCGAACCCAGCGGGCAGCAGCGGGCCAGCACCAGGCAGATCGAACACCAGAGCGCAGACATCCGCCGGGAGCCGGTCGATGATCGCATCCCATACGCTTTGATCGGTGCCCAGCCCGTGGGAAAAGACGACGAGCTTCGCCCCGCTGCCGATCAATCGCGCCTTGTGCCGCGAGGCACGCGGGCCGCTGAGGTCGAGCGACGCGCCGTGAGGCTCGTCGCGTTGGCCCTGCTCTTTCAAGGTTTTCTCCACGGCGGCAGCAAATTCGGACACCAAGCATAACGAAATGGGTTTAGCCACGGCAATGGCTCAGACGAAGATTACGAAGAAAGCTCCGCATCTCTCGTGGATCGGGGCAATCACTTGCGCGCTTGTGAAAGGCCGCGCTGCTGTGGTCCGCAGGGATGGTCTTGGCCGTCTTGGTCCGCTTCACCGTCCAGCGCGCGGCTGGTGACCCCTTGGGTGTGCTGGCCAACGGTGCTGCCTGGGTCGCGCTGTTCTTTACGACGGCCATGGCAACTGCGGCTGTTTCGTGCAAACCGCGCCGCAGCACCACACAGCGGGTTCATGTTTCGCTATGAGGATTATTGGTTGGTTACGCGACTTGGCCCGCGGCTGCAGGTCTCTGCGACGCACTGAACAGTAGCCGTGCACACCCACTCTGTGGGCGGGGGTGGATAGCCCTTGCCTGGCACATACCCATACATACTGATTGCCATCTTTTCCGTGATACAGGACAAGCACTTTCCGACCGGCGGAGGTTTCATGTAAACCGCTGCTCGCTGTGTGCAGTTGGGCGCACCAAGCGTCTCCGACTTGCGACTTTCGCTACCCGTGATTTTACACAGTCCGCCAGGCCCCCTCAGGTTGGCCAGAGCGCTAGCCTGAGACTGTCCTGACGCCGAAACGGTCTGCGAAAAGCTTCGCGCCGTGCACTGCCGAGCAGGGCTCTTCGGTTTCGGCCGCAGCGCAGCCAACTCGTCGTTCATCTTCTGAAGTCGCTCAGCCGCGTCGCGTTTGCCTGGACCGAGTTGCTGCGCGATCGCATCGATCTTCTTCTGCCGCTCCGCCTCTACTCGCGCAAGTTCCGCCTTTCGTGCTGCTTCTTCGGCGAGCCGCTTCCGTTCAGCCTCGGCCGCACGCGCGGCGGCCTCTCGGCGCTTGATCTCTTCCTGCCGCGCAATTTCAGCTTCCTTGGCTTTGCGCTCGGCAGCCAGTTTGGCTTCGAGCGCGCGCTCTTCGGGGGTGTCAGCGATGCCATAGGTCGGCAGGAAAACACGCTGATAAGTGGCCTGCTCCTGAGCCTTTGCCCAATCTTTGTCCTCTGTCTTGCGTGGTCGATCCAGCGAGACGCACCGCATCCCCCAATTCCACCCATCGGTCGCCGGGAAGTCCGGGCCGTAGGTGTCCTGAACAAACTTTTTCCATGCGCCTTCGACCTCGACTTCGAAGCCAGCATCGCGATCGTCTCGCGCCCATGTGCTGAGCGTCTGAGTTTCGTTGTAGCGCACACGGCTATAGACCGGGCTGCGTGTACGATAGACTTGGTTGCCGGACTGCGGATCCCTCTCCCATCTGCCCTGTACGGCCCAGCACACGCCTGTCAGCTCACCGCGGGGCGGATTTTCCCTGTCGAAGTTGGCCTTGCGTTCGGCAAAGCATTGCGTCTGGTACGGTTCATTGAAGCAAGGACAGTCACCCGCGAAGCAAGTCCGAGTGGCAGTTGATGGACAATTGCCCCAACAGTAATTCTGCCCTCGTGCGGCATAGTAGTCATTAAATACCGATTGCGGTGCGGGCCTGTCGGTGTTGTCCGCCATTGGAACGGCCAAAATAGCAAAGGCCGCTAAAATGAGCGGCACCAACAAGCGTGGAGTGCGCATCAGAACCCCGTCTCCGCTGTCTGATCGCAGTACTCCTTGAGGAATTGCATCGCATACTGAACGCGTTTCGCTGTCGGCTCGTCCTGCAGGAACAGCACACGTTCGCCACCTGCTCCGAGCACGCTGACTATACGGTTCGGCCACGTTGCGAGGGAGCGAAGTTGAACCGAACTCACGCGGTTCCACTCGATGACCCAAGGCGGGCCAGTCAGGCTATTCGCTTGCAGCACACGATCCACCTGGCGCGGATCGAAGCCTTGGGGCTGGACAGCACCGCCGAAAAGTCCGGTCAATGCGCCAGTCCCAGTGCCGCCCGTCGGCTTTACCCCGCGCTTTACCCAGACGTTGTTCCTGAAATAGGCGAAGGACTCACCGTCAACGCGGGTCGCACAGGCGTCGACCTGAGAGAAGCGCACGCGATAAGCCACGGCGTCCATTCTCGGCGCGCCGGGATCGGACCTGATTTCGCTCTGCTCGGCAATCAGGGACAAGAACCGGTGCGCGTTTTCCGGCGTCTGGCGGCCAGCACCATCGCCGGGGTCTGCTGAAGGCGCTGATGCCTCGCCAACTCTGCTATCTCCAGCCGGGAGGGCAACTTGAGCATCACCGCGTTCTCGAGCCATTGCAAAAGGCCCGGTAGCGAGGACCACGAGAGTTAGAAGAGCAAGTCCGCGCATCAGAACCCCGTGTCCGCTGTTGGATCGCAACGTTCCTTCAAAAACAGCACGGCGTAGTGGACCCGTTTGGCAAGGGCCTGGTTCGGAAGGCGAAGCGCGATCGCACGTGTCCCGGAGAGGACAACCGTTTGCTGGTCGTTCGGATGTTTGGCGCTCAACCCGCCGAAGCTCACTTCAGAAATACGCGACCAGTCAACTATCCATGGAAGCGGCTCGTGCCGATACATTCCGGAGATTTGCCTTAGAGCCGACTCAAACTCGGGGGTTCCCGCCGGAAAACTCCCGCTGTTCGAGAGTGAGATGAACTCTGGCCTACCAAGAAATTGAGCCTGACAGTCGTTGCCGCGACGGACACGCTGAAGCTTTGATGACAAGGTGAAGCTGGGCCATGCTTGGTAATGATGAAGGATCGTCAGGCTGCCCTGTTGCGCCAACGTGTCGAGAAACCGGATGGCTCCAGCAGGAGTTTGTTTTACCGCACCGGTTTCCGGATCGATCTCGATCTCTGGTTCGGGTTCGGGTTCGGCTTCGAACTCGGCTAAAGTCGCAGGATCCTCTGCCTCACCGAGGCTCACCACGTCGCTGTCTCCAACGGCCGCCGCCGACTGTGTAAGCGGGGCACCCCTGCTCAGTTTACCCTCGGCAATAAGGCGTTCCACTTTTCTTGCCTGGGCACTGCCGGCTGCCACCGGGACAAGCGGAATGCCGTTCATTATGACGCCGCCTGCCAAGCCTCCTTCGAGCCAAGGTTTCGGCTCACTGGCCCTCTTCAACGAAAGGAGCGCTCCATCTGTCGCGGTACGCAACCGATCGACAGTCGACGTTCCTACGGCGCCGACGTTAAGTAGCTTTATGACGCCCCCGGCCGGATCGGGCTGCAGGCGGAATGTGGTTCTGCCGCCCAGCCCCCAATAGGTCATTTCGACATAGCCAACACTTTCGATCCAGCGGAACGTAACGAGCATCGAATTGTGATACTCAAAGTCGCGGCCCACTAATTCGGTGAGAATGCCCCACTGTTCCTGATCCATCGATGCGGGCGCTTGATCCATACTCTGCTGCGGAGCAATCTGCGCCACCGAGGGTACACTAACGAGTAACAGCATGGCAGCGAGTCGCATTCGCATCAGAAACCTGTCTCCGCCGTTTGATCACAATGTTCCTTGAGAAACTGGAACGCGTACTGGGCGCGCCTTGCGATTGCCTCATCGGGGAAGATGAAAAGGAAGGGCTGTTCGGAGATACCCTGCGAAACGAGCAGTCGCCGCGGCTTGCCGTCCGAAGCGAGCTTACCTGGCGCGCTGTTGGTCACAACTTCTATCGAGAGAACGCGCGACCAGTCGACTTTGAAGGGCGGAGCTTGAGTCTTGGCGGCGCGCACAACCTGCTGATATTCATTCTCATTCCAAGAAGTAGTCCCGCTTTCCATTTGGCGAGGACTCGAGCTTCCTAGTCCGCGGACATAAACGCGCGTAGAAGCTTCAAATATCGTTGCACACGTCCCTTCGGGCTGTGAGGATTGCAGTCGATAAGCGAGGTGGGCGGTCGGCACCTGATAAGTCGTGACAGCATTTGCGCCGTAACGCTCGATAACCATTTGAAGAAATTGCTGAGCGCCTTCAGGGGTTTGGGCAGTCTCTTGCGCGATCGCAGGGGACATCACCAATGCACCGATCACGAAGACGATCTGTTTCAAACCCGCTTGTCCCCCTCATCCTTTCTGCAAAGCTACTCTTGCTAAGTAAAGAGCAAATCATCGACCGACACAGTGTGCGGAGCGTCTAAGGCTGAGTCGCTGGTCAGCAGAGCTACGCGGCTGGCTGGCGGTCCATCCCGAATCTCGAGGTTCTCGGCGAAGACGCCGGTCTGGAACGTGCGTCACGGCGACGTTTCGAAAGGCGCCCAAACGGTTTCACAGGGCGTGCCCGAATGCCCTGTTGAACGGAGGGTATGTCCGCTTCAGGGTCGCTAGCGAAATTTCGGCATCTGGAAAGATCCGGGTCGAAGCTGGCTGACCGGTATTGGCGGATCCAGTCATTCAGAATGCCGGCTGGGAGTGGCGGGAAAGTCCCAGAACCAGCCCCAGCGATAACGCAACGCCGCTAAGCATGAAACGCGCCGGGTCTCAGGCGGCGGGCGCGGTCTCCAGCACCTCACCCCCGAGCGCCTGCCACAGGACTATCCGCGCCCGCGCCGCGCGGCCAAGGGCCGCCGCCGCGCGTTCGCCGCTGGCGTCGGCAGCACGGCGGGCCTCGAGCACTTCGAGGAAGCTCGCCAGCCCCGCGCGGTAGCGGGTTTCGGCAAGGCTCGCGGCGCGGGCGAGCTGGCCGCGCTCGTCGACCGACAGCCGCGCCTCGGCATCGGCGGCGGTGACGGTGCCATAGGCCGCCTCGGCATCGCCCAGGGCGGTGAACACTGCCCCGCGATAGGCGGCAAAGGCGGCGCGCTTGTCGCCTGCGGCAGCGTCGATCCCGGCGCCCACCCGCCCGAAGTCGAGCAGCGGGCCGGCAATCCCGCCGGTGAGGGTGCCGATCAGGGAATCGTCGAAGAAATCCTGCGGGCGGAACGACAGCAGCCCGATCACCCCCGACAGCGTGATGCGCGGGAAGCGCGCCCGGGCGGCAGCGGCAAGGTCGGCGTCGGCGGCGGCGAGGTTCGCGGCGGCCGCGGCGACATCGGGCCGGTTGGCGAGTAGTTCGGAGGGCAGGGCGGCGGGCGCCGAAGCGAGACCCAGCGCCGGGGCGGGCGCGGCAAGCGCGGCGCGCACCGTGGCGGCATCCTGCGCGGTGAGCGTCACCAGCCGGCCGACCAGCCGCGCCCGTTCGCTCTCGAGCGCGGCGAGGCGCACCGCCGAGGAACTGGCGGTCGCATCGGCGCGCACGCGGTCGAAGCCGGGGGCGATGCCCGCGTCCTCGCGCGTTTTCGCGAGGGCGGCAAGCTGGCGCGCTGCGGCGGCATCGGCCTCGATCGCCGCGGCGCGGGCATCGAGCGTGCGCCAGTCGGTGATGCTCGCGGCGATCTCGGCGAGCAGGGCAAGGCGCACGCCCTGCGCCTGCGCGCTGGCGGCGTCGATCCGGGCGAGGGCGGCGCGCTCCTCGGCCTTCAGCCGCCCGAACAGGTCGATATCCCAGCTGGCATTGATGTTGGCGCCGTAGGAGGTCTGCTCGCGCGGGATGAAACCCTGCTGGCCCGCCTGTCCGAACTGCGCGGGGTTGATGCGGTTGCGGGTGATGTCGGCGTCGGCGGTGATGTTCGGCAGGCGCTCGGCCCCGGCGCGGCGCGCACCGGCGCGGGCGGTGTCGATCCGGGCGAGTGCCTCGGCAAGGCTCGGGCCCTCGGCGATGGCCGCCTGCGAGAGCGTCTGCCACGCCGGGTCGTCCTGCGGCAGTAGCGCGGCAAGCTCGGCCCCGGCCCCCGCTTCGGGGCGGAAGAAGAAGGCGGGCGGCAGCTCGGGGGTCGGGGTGGCGATCTCCGGCGCGGGCTGGAGCGCGCAGGCCGCAAGGGCCAGCGGCAGAAGCGCGGCGGCGAGGCGCGGGGCGCGGCGCATGGGCTCAGCCCTCCGACTTGGCGGCCGCGCCGGCCTTGGCGGGGATGAAGGCGTCGATCTGCTGGCCGACGCGGAAGGCGTCCGAGGGCGGCAGGGCATAGATCAGCTGGAGCACCCGCACATCGACGCGTTCGGCGGCGGAGTTGGTGAGCGAACGCTTGGGCACCACCTGCGGCTCGGCGCGCACGAAGGTGGCCTTGACGTGCATCTCGGCCGCGCCGCGCGGGGAGATGACGGCGGGCTGGCCGAGCGCCACGCGGGCGATCTCGTTCTCGTCGATGTCGACACGCACGTGGAGCGGGTTGGTCTCGCCCATCTGGATGAAGGGGGCGCTGTTGCCCCCGCCCTGGGTGGAGACGAACTCGCCCGAGCGGATGTTCACCGCGAGGATCTCGCCTGCGATCGGCGCGCGCACGGTGAGGCGCTCGATCTCGGTGCGCGCGGCGGCGGCGGCGGCCTCGGCGCTGGCGAGGCGCGCGCGGGCGAGGCCGAGGCGACTGGTCGCGGCGGCTTCCTCGCCTTCGGCGCGGATCACTTCCGAGCGGCTGACGGCGGCGGGATCGGCGAGGTTGCGGTAGAGATCGAGCTGCTGGCGCGCAGTCCTTTGCGCGGCGCCCGCCTCGGCGATCGAGGCGCGCGCCTCGCGGATCGCGGCTTCGGCCTGGTCGAGGCTCGCGCGGGCGGCGCGGGCATCGACGGTGAACAGCACCTCGCCCTTCGCGACCCGGTCGCCCGGGCGCACCCGCACCTCGGTGACGAGGCCCGAGAGGGCCGAGCCGATGTCGATCACCTCGCTCGCCGGCTCGACGATCCCCGCGCCTGCCACGCGCGGTTTCCCGGCGAGGTCGCCGACCGCCTTGGGCGGCTGTTCGGCCGGCTCGGCGGTCGAGCGGTCAGGCAGGCCGACGAGGATGATCCATGCGGCGACGGCGAGGCCGATCAGCGCGAGGGTCGGGAGGATCTGGCGGGCGAAGCTTAGGTTGCGGAACATTGCGGCCTCGGCAGGTTCGGGAGGGATGGGGTGTCAGTGGTCATCGGGCATCTCGGTCCCGTCATGGGTGATGCGCCCGTCTTCCAGCACGATGATGCGGTCGGCGAGATCGAAGATGCGGTTGTCGTGGGTGACGATGATGCAGGCACGGTCAGGCGAGACGGCGACCTCGCGCAGCAGGTCCATCACGCGCCGCCCCGATGAGGCGTCGAGCGCCGCGGTCGGCTCGTCACACACCACGAGGCGCGGCTCGTGCACCAGCGCGCGGGCGATGGCGACGCGCTGCTGCTGCCCGCCCGAAAGCTGGCGCGGAAGCTTGTCGGCCTGGTTGCCGATGTTGAGCTTCTCGAGCAGCACCTTGGCCCGCTCGCGCGCCTCGTCGATCGGGACCCCTTGCGCGATCAGCGGCACGGCGGCGTTGGCAGCGGCGTCGATCGAGGGGATGAGGTTGTATTGCTGGAAGATGAAGCCGATGTTCTTGAGGCGGAAATTGACCAGCTCGGTGTCGGTCAGCTTGTAGATGTCGGTGCCGAACACCTTCACCTCGCCCTCGGTCGGCCAGAGGATCCCGCACATGATCGAGATCAGCGTCGTCTTGCCCGACCCGCTCTCGCCCACGACATAGGTGAGCTCGCCCGGGCGGATGTCGGTGTCGATGCCGTGGAGCACGCGGATGGTGGTCTGCCCGGCCTCGAAGTCGCGGGTGATGCCGCGCGCGCAGATCGCCGCCTCGGCATCGCAGCCGGGAGTTCGGGCCGTGTCCATGATGCCTGCCTCGCTCACCGGAACACTGCCGCCGGTTCGGTCCTGAGCACGCTGCGGATCGCCACGAAGCCGGTGATGGCAAGGATCACCACCACCGCGACAAGGCTGATCAGCGGGATCTGCCAGGGAATGTAGAAACCCTTGAAGAAGGGGTTGGAGCCGAAGCCCTTGATGAAGGCGACCGTGCCGACCACGCCGAGCCCGTAGCCGATGGAGCCGACCATCCCGGCCTGCGCCGCGACCATCTGCATGATCTTGCTGTTGGTCACGCCGATCGCCTTCAGCGCGCCGAACTGCTTGATGTTGTCGCGCAGGAACAGGCTGAAGGTCAGGCCCACGATCGCCACCCCGACGACGAAGCCGAGGAACACGGTGATCCCGAAATTGATCGGGATGCCGGTGTTCTCGATGATGAAGTCGACCCCGGCGCGGGCCAGTTCGGCGCGGGTCTCGGCCTTGAGGCCGGTTTCCCGCTCGATCCGCGCCGCGACGCCTTCGGGGGTCTCGCCCGCGCGGATGCCGACCAGCACGAAGGACAGGCGGTTGCGGGTGCCGGGGACGAAATTGAGCGCGCTCGAATAGCGGGTGTAGAGCGTGACCTGGCTGGTGAAGGAGGGGATCGCGTCAGCGATGCCGCGGATGATCGCGCGCTGGTCGTTCAGCTCGAGCCGCTCGCCCAGCGGGCTCGCCCCGTTCGAGAACAGGCGGTCGACGCCGACATCGTCGATCACGACCGTATCGGGGGCGAAGAACACCGACTTGTCACCCACCGCCATACGCTTGGGCAGACCGATCAGCGTCGCATCATCGACCCCAATCACCGTAACGCCCTCGAGGTCGCCTTCGGCAGTGCGGACATTGGCAACCGCGCGCAGGTGCGGCACCGCCCATTCCACGCCCGGCACCGAACGCACCTTATCGAGCGCGGTCGAGGGCATGGCGTAGCTGACGTCGGTGGTGCGGCTGACCGGGTCCATCACCCAAACCTGCGCCTCGGGCGCGTTGTAGACCCCGCTCGCCCCGCGTTCGACGAGGTTCACGAAGATCGTCATCTGCTGGGTGATGAGCAGGGTCGAAAAACCGATGCCGAACAACAGCCCGTAGAACTTCTGGGCATCCCCGGTGAGCATCCTGATTGCGATCCAGAGCACGTGGGCGGAACCTTTGTCTTCAGTCGGGGTTGCGCGAGGGAGAGACTCGCTGCATTATTGAACGGTCGCGTTTAACTGAACGGAGCCGTTCATTTTGTCAATCGGGCATTCGGCCAGTCCTGAAAAAAAACCTGTCGTCCGAAAGGCCGGAAGGCCGCTCAATGCCGCCAAGCGCGCCGCGATCGTCAATGCAGCCGCGCACCACTTCTTTCATCACGGCTTCGCCGCTACCGCGATCGAGCAGGTCGCTGCCGATGCCGGGGTCTCCAAGGTCACGATCTACAACCAGTTCGGCGACAAGCGTGCCCTCTTCGCCGCGGCGGTCGAATGCGAATGCGAGAAGATGCGCGGGCACTTCTCCATCGAAGCCATGCCGCAGGGGACCATCGCCGAGCGCCTGACCGCGATCGGGGAAGCGATCTTCGCCTTCCTCTCGCGGCCCGAGATGATCCGTTTCGAACGCCGCATCGCGGCCGAGACGGAGGCCGAACCGGCGCTCGGCCTCGCCTTTCTGCAAGCCGGGCCTTGGCGCATGAAGGAAGGCTTCGCCGCCTGGCTCGCTCACGCCGCAGCAGAAGGCGAACTCGCCATCGCCGATCCGATGCTGGCGGCCGAACAATTCGTCGCGATGGTCAAGGGCATGGGCGACCTCGAGCGCCGGTTTGGTGCCGTCCCGACTCCTGCCGAACGCGACGGGCGCATTGCGGGCGCAGTCGAGGTGTTCCTCGCTGCGTATGGCACTGCGCCAGATCGATAATCTGCATCACCCTGTTCGAAAGATGCGAGCATTGGCGCCCGCGCGCATTATCTTGTCATTCACCGCTTGCGTCCTACATTGCGTAGCTGACGAAAGGAATCTGCCGCTATGAGCCAGCCCAATGATCCCCAGCCGCAAGGCGATGGCCCCAACCCCTGGGTCAAGCAGCTGATGATCTGGGGCGGGATCTTCCTTGCCCTGCTGCTGGTGGTTACGATGTTCAGCAATGCCGGCCAGACGGCCGGCACCGGCATCCGCTATTCCGACTTCCGCGCGGCGGTGGCCGAGGGCGAAGTGCAGGACGTGCAGATGGGCGAGGAGCTCATCACCGGCACGCTCAAGAACGGGGAGACCTTCAGCACCGTCCCCGTGCCGAACGATGTCGAGATCACCAAGCTGATGGAAGACAACGGCGTGCGCTTCACCGGCAAGCAGCGCGAAGGGCAGAACGTGTTCCTGTTCATCCTGCTCAATTCGCTGCCATTCATCCTGATCCTCGGGATCGCCTTCTTCGCCCTTCGGCAGATGCAGAAGGGCGGCGGCGGCGGCGCGATGGGCTTCGGCAAGTCCAAGGCCAAGATGCTGACCGAGCGTTCGGGCCGCGTGACGTTTGACGATGTCGCCGGCATCGACGAGGCGCGCGAGGAGCTGCAGGAGATCGTCGAGTTCCTGCGCGATCCGCAGCGTTTCTCCAAGCTCGGCGGCCAGATTCCCAAGGGCGCGCTGCTGGTCGGCTCGCCCGGCACCGGCAAGACCCTGCTCGCCCGCGCCATCGCGGGTGAGGCGGGCGTGCCGTTCTTCACCATTTCGGGCTCGGACTTCGTCGAGATGTTCGTGGGCGTCGGTGCGAGCCGCGTGCGCGACATGTTCGAACAGGCCAAGAAGAACGCGCCCTGCATCGTCTTCATCGACGAAATCGACGCGGTTGGACGGTCCCGCGGCCACGGCCTCGGCAATTCCAACGACGAGCGCGAGCAGACCCTCAACCAGCTGCTGGTCGAGATGGACGGCTTCGAGGCGAACGAGGGCATCATCATCATCGCCGCGACAAACCGTCCCGATGTGCTCGATCCGGCGCTGCTGCGTCCGGGCCGCTTCGACCGCCAAGTCGTGGTCCCGGTGCCCGACATCGACGGGCGCGAGAAGATCCTCGGCGTGCACATGAAGAAGGTGCCGCTCGCCCCCGACGTGAACCCCCGCGTGATCGCGCGCGGCACCCCGGGCTTCTCGGGTGCTGATCTTGCCAACCTCGTCAACGAAGCCGCGCTGCTAGCCGCGCGCCGCAACAAGCGGCTGGTGGCGATGCAGGAGTTCGAGGACGCCAAGGACAAGGTCATGATGGGCGCCGAGCGGCGCTCCATGGTGATGACCGACGACGAGAAGAAGATGACCGCCTATCACGAGGCCGGCCACGCGATCGTCTCGGTGCACGAGGCGGCCTCCGATCCGATCCACAAGGCGACGATCATCCCGCGCGGCCGGGCCCTTGGCATGGTGATGCGCCTGCCGGAGCGCGACTCCTATTCCTACCACCGCGACAAAATGCATGCGAACCTCTCGGTCGCGATGGGCGGGCGCGTGGCGGAGGAGATCATCTTCGGTCATGACAAGGTGTCCTCTGGCGCCTCGTCGGACATCCAGTATGCGACCAGCCTAGCGCGCAATATGGTGACCCAGTGGGGCATGTCCGAAAAGCTGGGCCCCCTGCAATACGAGGAGCAGTCCGAAGGCTATCTCGGGATGGGCGCGGCGCAGCGGACCTTCCGTTCGGGCTCGACCAACGAGCTCATCGACAACGAGATCAAGGGCCTCGTCGAAGGCGCCCACAAGCGGGCTACCGACATTCTCACCACCCATGAAGACCAGCTCCACCTGCTCGCCCAGGCGCTGCTCGAATACGAGACGCTGACCGGCGAGGAGATCAACACGCTGCTCGAGAACGGCCGGATCGACCGTCCCGACACGCCGCGCGGTCCTTCGGTGACGGCGCCGGTCCGCGGCTCGGCGATCCCCAAGGCGGGCAAGCGTTTTGGCGGCAAGAGCGACGAGGCGCCGCAGGGCGCCTGATCACCCCTCCAGCCTATCACCCAAAGGGGCGTCCGGAGCGATCCGGGCGCCCCTTTGCCTTTGCGGCTCAGAAGGCGCCCAGCACGCCGAGAATCAGCAGGAACAGCGCCAGCACGATCTGTGTGCAGAACAGCAGGACGAAGAAGCGCCACAGCGCCGAAAAGCGGGACAGGCCATAGGCATATCGCAGCTGCTTGTAGAGGTGCAGCGGCGCGGCGAACATGAACAGCATCGCGGCCCAGCTCCCTCCGTCGGGGATCGTGCTGAGGATCGACATGACGATGAACAGCAGCGACATGAAGCTCAGCGAATAGGTCACGAAGATCGCGTGATCATAGGCCTTGAACTGCCGCCGCCAGGCGAACATCAGCCACAGGAAGGGGATCGACAGCGGGATCAGCAGCCAGCTGAACTTGTAGCCGTTGGTCTGGAGCTTGTAGAGCATCAGCCCCGGGTTCTTCTTCCACTTCTCGATCAGCACCTTGTCGAGCCACGTGCTGCCGGTGTTGATGGTCATCCGGCCGCCCGTCGGCGTCTGGGCCATGCCCTTGTCGAGCACGAGGTTAAGACCCTTCAGTTCGTCGTCGATCTCGGCGCGGCGCGGGTTGCCGGCGGGGAGCGAGGTGCGCTCCTTCTCGAGCGCGGCGATCTGTTCGCGCAGCTCTTCGCGGAAGGGGTTGCCCTCGTCCGAGGTCAAGGCCTCGACCGGCAGATCGGTCGGTGCGGAGATGCCCACCATCTGGAACACCGCGAACATCGCGAAGACGGTGAAAAGGAACATCGCCATCGGGCTGACGAACTTCGCCCGCTCGCCCGCTATGTAGCGGCGGGTCAGCTCGCCCGGCTTGAAGGCGAGCAGCGGCAGGGTCTCCCACAGCTTGCCGTCGAGGTGCAGGACGCCGTGCATGATGTCGTGCCCGATCGCGGCGAGGCTGCGGTGGAGATGCGCCTTCTGCCCGCATTGGGGGCAGAAATGGCCGGAGAACACCGTCTTGCAGTTCGCGCAGGTGACGGGCCCTGCCGGGTGCGCCGCCGCCTCGCCGGCGCCCGGTTCCACGGCGCGCGACATCAGCCCGCCCTCGATCACCGTGCCGATACCCTCGCCAAGTCCGTTCATCGCGCGCACCCCTTCGGCCCCGATGCGGCGGATATAAGCGCAAATTCCGCCGGCGGAAAAGCTACTTGCTGGCGAGCTTGCGCTCGATCGCGGTCCACAGCTGGGCGATGGCGCGCGCCGCGGGCGAACGCGGGGCGAAGGCGCCGACCGGGCGGCGCTCGACCGCGCATTGCTCGACCGCGCTCGCCAGCGGGATCGCGGGCCACTTGGGGTTCGCCTCCCGTGCGGCCTTGTGGAGCGAGCGGCGCAGATCGAGCATCGAGAGCACGGGGAGGATCGGCGGGTGCCCCTTGCCTTGGCCCCGCACCTCCTCGACCACCACCTCGAAGGCGCGGGCCGAGAGCGGGGAGGGTGGCAGGGGGACGATCACGAGGTCGGCCGCGCGGATGATCTGGGCGGAGAGTTCGTTCAGCACCGGCGGGCAATCGAAGATGATCCGGTCATAGGTCTTCGCCAGCCCCTCGGTCAGCTTCGCTAGCCGCTTCTTCTTGCCCATTCGGTCGAGCTGGCGGTCGAGCGCGCGGATGCTCTCGTCCGCCGGGAGCAGGTGGAGGCCGGTGTAGTCGGTGTGCCGGATCAGCCGGGCAGGGGCGCTCCCATCGGCGAAGATGCTGTCGGCACTGCGTTTTTTCCTCGGATCGACCCCGAGCAGGAAGCCGGATCCGTTGGACGCGTCGAGATCCCACAGCAGGGTCTTGCGGCGCGAGACGCTCGCCGCGACCCACGCGAGATTGACCGCAAGTGTCGTCTTCCCGACCCCGCCCTTCACGCTGTAGACCGCGATCGAAGCCATGCGCCCCCGCCAACCCGGATGTGACCGTTTGATTACAGCAACAAGGGATAGCGCGCGGGCGCGCCGTGGCAAGACCCGCGCAGGATGGTCACGAAACGGTCAAAAGATGGGCGCGACAGGCCCACGACCTGCCAACGACCATGCAACGCCCTGCCGATGCAGAGGCGCCGCATCGCGGCAATGATCAGCCGTCGTAATCGCCGCCGAGCGACGAGGTGCGCGCGGGCGCCGAGGCGGTGATGCGCAGCGCTTCGGCCGACTGGCTGAGCGAGCCGATCTCGTCGGCCTCGTCCTCGTCGTCGGGGAGGATCTTCTGGAGGCCCGTCACCAGCGATTCGTGCAGGGCGGCAGGCGTGATGGTCTGCTCGGCGATCTCGCGCAGCGCCACGACCGGGTTCTTGTCGCGATCGCGATCGATGGTCAGCTCGCTCCCGCCCGAAATCTCGCGCGCACGCTGCGCGGCGAGCAGCACGAGGTCGAAGCGGTTGGGAACCTTGTCGACGCAATCTTCAACGGTAACGCGTGCCATGAGCGGGCCTTGTGCAAGAATCGCAAAAAGTCGGGGAGCGCGCCAGCTAGGGTGCGGGGGGCGCGAAGTCAAGGAAAAGGGCGGCAGGCGGGGGCGGCCGATTCCGCTCAGTCCTCGCCATAGGCGAAGGCGGCTAGGGCATCGCGGTCGGTCACGCGGATGCGGTTGTAGCCGCTCTCCAGCCAGCCCGCCGCGCGGAAATCGCGCAGCGCATTGTTGGCGAGATTGCGCGAGACATTGGCCATTTCGGCGAGTTGCGCCTGCGTCACCCGCACGCCCTGCGGGCCGACCCGCGCTTCCTCGGCTGGGGGAGTGGCGATGCGCAGGATGACAGCCGCCACCCGGCGCGCGGAAAAGGGGATCAGCAATTCGGTAGCGACTTGGCTGGCAACGTCGTGACCGAACATCGCCAGCGCGCCGATATGTTTCGGCGTATCGGGAAATCGTGCCGCCATCTGGTCTATCGCAGCGCCCGAAACCCTGACGAGGCGCGAGGACTCGGCGGTGCGGAACTCCATCGTGCGTCCGCCGCTCCGCAGCAGGGGGCCGACCCCGAACCAGGTGCCGGGGTGCATGATGTTGATGAGCCGCGGGGCGAGGCGCGGCGGCCCGATGGTGATCGCCATGGTGCCGCTGATCAGGCCGTAGAGACACCGGCCTTCGTCGCCGTCGCGATAGAGCATCTCGCCGCGCGGCACCTTGAAGTGGTTTGCGCGCGCCATCCATGCGCTGCGAAAGTCGGCCGGCAGGCGCGACAGCCAGCCCGCTTCGTGCAGCACCTGATCCGAAAAAGCCGTTTCTGCCATGTCCCCCGCCTCGGGCCTGATCTCACGACCTCGACTAGAAATTTGTCATGAATTGGGCAAACTCACCCTGAGCCTGCTGGTAACCCCGGTGCAGATCAACAGGGGGATGATCATGCGCACACGTTTTCTTGTTTCGGCAGGTCTGGCTGCGGGTCTGGCGGGCTGTTCGGCGCTCGGTGGGGGCGAGGACGGGGCCGATCTCATCATCCACGGCGGCCCGATCCTGACGATGGAGGGCGAGGCGCCCGCCTATGCCGAGGCGGTGGTGGTGGACGAGGGCAAGATCGTCTTCGTCGGCGGCAAGACCGAGGCGATGCAGATGAAGGCCGACGGGACCGAGGTGAAGGATCTCGGCGGCAAGTTGCTGATGCCCGGCTTCATCGACCCGCACAGCCACTTCATCGACTCGCTGGTGCTGGGCGACCGCATCAATGTCTCGGCCCCGCCTGCCGGCCCCGCCAAGGATGCCGAGGCGATCATCGCCGAACTCAAGAAGGGGGCCGCCGCCAAGGGCCTTAAGCCGGGCGAGCTGCTGCTCGGCTACGGCTATGACGAGAACCTGATGCCCGGCGGCAAGGTGCTCGACCGCGACATGCTCGATGCCGCCTTTCCCGATAATCCCGTCGGGATCGTCCACGTCTCGATGCACGGGGCGGTGATGAATTCCAGGGCGATGGAGAAGTTCGGCTATACCGACGGGATGCCCACGCCCGAAGGCGGGGTGATCCTGCGCAAGGCGGACGGGAAATCGCTTCAAGGTCTCGTGATGGAGACCGCCTATATCCCGATGATCACCAAGCTGCCGATCCCGACCGAGGCCGACGAGGTCGAGGCCGCGCGCAAGGGCCAGATGATCTATGCCGCCGCCGGCGTCACCACGGCGCAGGAAGGCGCGACCCACATCGCCCCGCTCGCCCAGCTCAAGCGGATCGCGGCGAAGGAGGGCTTCTTCATCGATGTCGTCGCCTATCCCTTCGTCACCGATCTCGAGGCGATCGTGAAGGACAATCCGCCCGAGACCTTCGGCAGCTACAACAACCGCTTCAAGATCGGCGGGTGCAAGATCACCGCCGACGGATCGCCCCAGGGGCGCACCGCGTGGTTCAAGACGCCCTATCGCCAGGGCGGCCCCGCGGGCGAGGCGGACTATACCGGCGGCCCCGGCATCCCGCCCGATCTGATGAAGAAGTGGGTGCAGTATTGTTACGACAATGATCTGCAGGTGATGGTCCACGCCAATGGCGATGCGGCGATCGACTTCATGCTCGAGCTGCACCGCGGGGCGGCGGGCGATGATCCGGCGAAGGACCGGCGCACAGTCTGCATCCACTGCCAGTTCATCCGCCCGGACCAGCTCGCCGAATTCGCCAAGCTCAACCTGATCCCGGCGCTGTTCACGGATCACACCTTCTTCTTCGGCGATACCCACGTCGCCAACCGCGGGATCGCGCAGGCGAGCTTCATCAGCCCGATGAAGGCCGCGATGGCGGCGGGGCTGAAGCCCACCAACCACACCGATGCCTTCGTGGTGCCGGTGAGCCAGACGCTGACGGTGTGGACCGCGGTGAACCGTCCGCGCCGCTCGGGCGGCACGCTGGGGGAAGACCAGCGCATCACGCCCTATCAGGCGCTCCAGGCGATCACGGTGAACGCGGCCTACCAGTACCGCGAGGAAGTCACGAAGGGCAGCCTCGCCCGCGGCAAGCTCGCCGACATGGTAATTCTCTCGGCCGATCCCAACGCGGTCGACCCCATGGCGATCAGGGACATCGAGGTGATCGAGACGATCAAGGAAGGCCGGACGATCTACCGGCGGCCCTGATCGGGCGCGGGGGCGGGACCTATTCCGTCCCCACCACCCTGACCTGTGCCGGATCGGTGACGCGCAGCCACATCTGGTAGCGGCCGTGGCCGTTGCGCTGTCCGGTGTCCCAGTCGATGTTCTCGATGAAGCGCAGCCCGACCTCGCCGTCGACGATCAGGGTCTTGCCGATGAAGCGCCGGGTCATTCGTCCGGTCGAGGGGGCGGCGGGTTTGCCCTGCGGGGCGGTGCCGGGCGGGTTCATCAGGCCATCGAGCGCCTCGGGCGTGATGGCAAGGACGAGCACGCCGTAGTCGCCGAAAAGACGCTCCGAGCCGAGGTAGAACAGCGTCTCGTCCTTCGGCAGGAAGCGGTTGCGCGGGCCGGCGCCGCTGCGCACCTCGAAGATGAAGCGCCCGCGCGCGGTCTCGCCCAAGCCGGCCCCGTAGGCTGCCGCCGCCGCTTCGGCGGGGGTGAGGCAGGGGGTCCCGCGGCATTCGGCCAGCTCCTCGCGCATGCGGAGCAACGGCCGCTCGATCACGGCGAGTTCCCTGAGGCGCCGCTGCAACGACCATCGGTGACCGGCATCGAAATAGGGCAGGACCGCTTCGGGAATGGCGGGCGCTGCGGGCGCCGGGGACGGGAGCGGCGTGGAAGCGGCGAGACAGAGCCAGAAAAGCGCGGCGGTCAGAGGCTTTTGCACGGCGGCGTCCTTGGGGGGCGGGGTCAGGTAAGTGGCTGCAACATATGCCGTTTGTCCCAGCGCGGCAAGCATCGGCGGCGCTGCCTTGCCCGCTCTTGCTCCGCACCCGCCCGCCCGCTAACACTGTGCTCACGGGGTCCAGCAACCTCCCGTCAAGGCCGAGAAAAGCCCAAGCGTTGCCTCGTCATCCCCTCGCCTTGCGGCTATCCGCAGGGCGGGCCAATTTCGAGGTAGGCATGGCTGAACCGGACCTATCGACTGCTGCATCGGGAGCGGATGCGACCGCTCCCGCCCCTTCGTTCCCCGAACTTGTCTCCGCCTTCACCCGCATCGGGTTCCTGAGCTTCGGCGGGCCTGCCGGGCAGATCGCGCTGATGCACCGCGAACTCGTCGAGGAGCGCGGCTGGATCGGCGAGGAGGATTTCCTCCACGCGCTCAATTTCTGCCACCTGCTCCCCGGCCCCGAGGCGCAGCAGCTGGCGACATGGATCGGCTGGCGGCTGCATGGCTGGCGCGGAGGGCTGGCAGCGGGGCTGCTGTTCGTGATCCCGGGGGGGCTGGTGATCCTTGCCCTCTCGGTGCTTTACGCGCTGGCCGCGAACCTCGGCTGGGTGGCGGCGCTGTTCCTCGGGGTGAAGGCGGCGGTGCTGGCGATCGTGGTGCAGGCGCTGCTCAGGATCGCGGGGCGGGCGCTCGACACCGGGGTGAAGCGCGCGCTGGCGGCGGGGGCCTTTGCGGGGCTGTTCCTGTTCGACCTGCCCTTCCCGGGGATCGTGCTGGGGGCGCTGGCGATCGGCATGACGGCAGGGGCGGGGCGGCCGAACTGGCTGGCGCTGAAGCCCGGCGGCCCCGCGCCGACCACGCTCCCCGCCCGCCCTTGGCGCAGCACCCTGCTCGCGGTGCTGGTGTGGGGCGCAATCTGGGCCGCGCCGATGGCGATGATCGCGCTCACGCTCGGGCAGGGGCACGTGCTGTGGCAAATCGGTGCCTTCTTCTCGCAGCTCGCCATCGTCACCTTCGGCGGCGCCTATGCCGTCCTCGCCTTCGTGGCGCAGGAGGCGGTGCAGGGCTTCGGCTGGCTGCGGCCGGGCGAGATGGCCGACGGGCTGGGCCTCGCCGAGACGACGCCCGGGCCGCTGATCCTCGTCACGCAGTTCGTCGGCTACCTCGCCGCCTTCCGCGCGCCCGAACCCTTCACGCCGCTGGTGGCGGGGCTGATCGGGGCCGGGCTGACGACCTGGGTGACCTTCGCGCCGTGCTTCCTGTGGATCTTCGCCTTCGCCCCGTGGATCGACCGGCTGGGGCAGGCGGTCTGGCTGAAGGGCGGGCTGGCGGCGGTAACGGCGGCGGTCGTCGGCGTGATCGCCAACCTCACCGCGTGGTTCGCGCTCCACGTGCTGTTCGCCCGCGTCGGGGAGGCGGAGATCGGGCCGATCAGGGTGAGCTGGCCCGACCCTGCCAGCCTCGATTGGCGCGCGGCACTGCTGGCGCTGCTCGCCGCGGCGCTTGCATTCGGGGCGAAGTGGCCGGTGCCGCGATTGCTCGCCGTCTGTGCCGCCGGGGGGCTGGCGTTTGGCCTCGCGGCCTAGCGCCCCCGCAGGCATCGCCCAGTTCGTCGCGCGGGCCTGTCGCCCCGCCCCGGTTTCGCGCTAGTCCGCCCCGATGGCCACCGCACCCGCCGAATCGTCCGCATCGCACTCGCCCGGGGGCGCGCCGGACTATTGCGACATGGACCCCTTCCGCGTCGCCGCGGCGGGGCACGACTTCACCTTCTACCCCCACGGGCAGGACCGGCTGCACGCCCTTGTCGAGCTGATCGACGGTGCGCAGGAAAGCCTCCGGATCTTCTACTACCTGTTCGACAGCGACGTGTCGGGCACGAAGGTGCGCGACGCGCTGGTCGCGGCGGCGCGGCGCGGGGTGGAGGTCGATCTCGTGGTCGACGCCTTCGGCAATGATGCGGGCGCGGATTTCTTCGCCCCGCTGACAGAGGCGGGCGGGCGCTTCGCGGTGTTCTCGCCCAAGTGGGGCACGCGCTACCTGGTCCGCAACCACCAGAAGTTCACCATCGCCGACGGTGTGCGCGTGATGACCGGCGGGGCCAATGTCTCCGACCACTACTTCGCCATCCCCGCCGAGAACGGCTGGTGCGACCTGTCGGTGCTGATCGAGGGGCCGGTGGTCGAACAGTTCACCCGCTGGTTCGCCCTGCTCAGAAGCTGGGTCGACAACGAGAAGCTCGGGCGCACGCGCCAGCTAAGGCGGTTGCGCGACATCGTCAGGCATTGGGACGGCGGCGACGGGCCGGTGCGGCTGCTGGTCGGCGGTCCGCTGGTGCGGCGCGGGCACTGGGCGTGGTGCCTGAGGCAGGACCTCGTGAAGGCGCACAGGCTCGACACGGTCTCGGCCTATTTCTCCCCGCCGCGCAGCTTCCGCCGCCTTTTCACCCGGATCGCGCGGCGCGGCAGCGCGCGGATGATCATGGCCGGCAAGTCCGACATTGCCGCCGCGATCGACATGGCGCGACTGCACTACGGCAAGCTGCTGCGCGCGGGCGTGAGGGTGTTCGAATTCGGGATCTGCAAGCTCCACATGAAGCTGCTGGTGGTGGACGATGCGAGCTATGTCGGCAGCGCCAATCTCGACAAGCGGTCCTTCCGCATCAATGTCGAGCTCATGGTGCGGATCGAGGATGCCGGGCTGGCGGCCGAGATGCGCAAGCTGATCGACCACATGGAGCAGTCGAGCGAGGCGATCACCCCCGCTTGGTACGTGCGGCACTCGACCTTTCTCAACCGGATGCGCTGGCGGCTGGCCTATTGGCTGAACCTTGCAGATTACCGCATCAGCCGGGCGGGGACGCGCTGAGGCCGCCGCGCTCTCTCACCGCACTTTGCCCCGCTCCGCCACCCGTTCGTTCACGGCGCGGAAGAAGGCGTCGAGATCGTCGATGTCGATATCGAGCACCTCATCCCAGTCCGCCAGCGTCGCGGCGATGTCCTCGCGGGTGTGGACCGGGCGTTCCTCGGCCGGCGGGGGCGGGGCTGCGGGGACGATGACGTGCGGCCAGCGGTGTCCGGTCGCGTTGTTGTAGACCCACCCTGCCGCCGCCAGCGTGAGCACGTTGGCGGCGATCGGGCCGAGATGGACAAGGTTCCAGCCCTCCGGCCCGGCGGCGCCGAGCGCGCATAGCAGGGCGCAGGCACCGCCGGGCGGATGGAGGCAGCGCGCAAGGCTCATCGCTGCGATGGCGAGGCCGACCGCAAGGCTCGCGGCGATCAGCGGGTCGCCGAGCAGCATTCCCAGTGTCAGCCCGATGGTTGCCGAAAGCAAGTTCCCGATGACAACCGAGCGCGGCTGCGCGAGCGGGCTTGCCGGAACCGCGAAGACCAGCACCGCCGACGCGCCGAGCGGGGCGACAAGCCAGGGAAGCCTCGACCCCTCGCTGCCGAGCAAGGCCGCCGTCGCCAGCCCCGCCACGGCAATCGCCAGCCCCGCACCCAGCGAGCCTCGGAGCCATCCCAGCGGGCCGAGCACACGCTGCGGGAGCAGCGAGGCGGCGTGCCTCCAACCTGTGCCGATCACGAAGTCCCCTGTGCCGCTATTCGTAGCCGTAGTCCGAATAGTCCTTGAAGTTGGGCGAGGTGAACTTGGTAATGTCGCTCTGGAAGTGGAGCGGCACGTTGCCGGTCGAGCCGTGGCGCTGTTTCGCCACGATCAGCGTCGCGCGGCCCACCAGCCCTTCGAACTTCTCCTCCCACTGGCGATACTTTTCCTGCACATCCGGCGGCGAGGAGGCGTCGGGCGTGTCGGGCTTGACCAGCAGGTGGTAGTAATCGCCGCGGAAGATGAACCACACCATGTCCGCGTCCTGCTCGATCGAGCCGGATTCGCGCAGGTCGGAGAGCTGCGGGCGCTTGTCCTCGCGGCTTTCGACCGCGCGGCTGAGCTGCGACAGGGCGATCACCGGGACCTGCAATTCCTTCGCCAGCGTCTTGAGGCCCCGGCTGATCTCGGAAATCTCGTTCACGCGGTTGTCGTTCGCCCGGCCCGAGCCTTGGAGCAGCTGGAGATAGTCGACGATGATGAGGCCGATGTCGTGCCGCCGCTTCATCCGCCGCGCGCGGGTGCGCAGGGCGGCGATGGTGAGCGCGGGCGTATCGTCGATATAGAGCGGCAGTTCCGCAAGCCGCTGGCTGGCATAGGAGAGCTTCTGGAAATCCTCGCGGGTGAGTTTACCGCTGCGCAGCGCCTCGGAGGAGATCTCGGCCTGCTCGGCAAGGATGCGGGTCGCCAGCTGGTCGCTGCTCATTTCGAGGCTGAAGAAGGCGACCGGCGCGCCGTAGTTGAACTCGCCGCCCTCGCGCTGCCAGGTGAGGTGGGCCTCGGCGCAGTTGAAGGCGATGTTGGTGGCAAGCGAGGTCTTGCCCATCCCCGGGCGCCCGGCGAGGATCACGAGGTCGGAATTGTGGAGGCCGCTGGTCTTCTGGTCGATCGTCGCAAGGCCCGTGGTCTTGCCCGACAGGCCGCCGCCCGAATTCATCGCGGCTTCCGCCATCTTGATCGCGGTCATCGCGGCTTCGCGGAAGGTCGCCGCCTCGCGGCCCGTGCTCGCTCCCTCGGCGACCTTGAACAGGTCTGCCTCGGCCTGCGCGATGCGGTCCATCGGCGAGGTGTCCTCGGAAGTGTCGAGCGCGCCTTCGACCAGACCCCGGCCGACGCTCACCAGCTCGCGCAGCAGGGCGAGATCGTAGATCTGCTGGGCGAGTTCGCGCGGCACCAGCAGCCCTGCGCCGCTGGCGGTGAGCTGGGCGAGATAGCTCGTGCCGCCCAGCTCCTTCAGCGCCTCGTCCGCCTCGAAGAAGGGGCGCAGGGTCACGGGAGAGGCGGTGGCGTTGCGCTCGATCAGGGTCAGCACGCGGTCATAGATGCGCGCGTGGAGCGGCTCGAAGAAATGCTCGGGCCGGATCGGCACCTGCAGCTCCTCGAGCACGCGGTTGTCGATCAGCACCGCCCCGAGAAACGCGGCCTCGGCGTCGAGATTGGCGGGGAGCTTCTTCACCGGCAGGTCGCCGCCCTCGGCGGTCGGCTTGATGGGGGTGACTTTTTCGGGTGTGGCCATGTGGCGCCTGATGCGCGCCGCAGCCGCGCGGGGCAAGGCTCAAGGTCGGCGATATTTATTTCGCACGCTGTGGATAGTGGGGAGAGCGTGCTGAAGTGCTTGAAGTCGCCCCCTTCGATCTGCGAAGGCACGTCGTCATGGCCGACACGCCGCCCGATTCCCTGCCTCCCTCCCTCGCGCCCGGCGGTGCGGGGGCGCAGCGCATTGCCCAGGTGACGCTCGACGAGGCGACGATCCTGTGGCGCAACGCCGATGTCGAGCAGGAACGCCGCGTGGCGATCTACGACCTGATTGAGGAAAACACCTTCAAGCCGGTCCGCAGCGCCGAGCGCGGGGCGAGCGGGCCCTATCACCTGCACCTGTCGGTCACTGACGGGCGGCTCGCGATGGACATCAAGGACACCAGCGACCAGCTGATGGAAACTCTGATGATCGGCATGGCCCGTTTCCGCCGCCCGATCCGCGAATACTTCGCGATCTGTGACAGCTATTACCAGGCGATCCGTAAGGCGACCCCGGCCGAGATCGAGACGATCGACATGGCGCGCCGCGGCATCCACAACAACGCCGCCGAACTGCTGCTCGAGCGGCTTGAAGGCAAGGTCGAGACCGATTTCGCCACCGCAAGGCGGCTGTTCACGCTGATCTGCGTGCTGCACATCAAGGGTTGAAGGGGCGGACAAGGGGCATGGGCAAAAGGGGCAGGTCGCGCGCCAGGGGCGCGCCGCGCCGCTGGCTGTGGCGGCTCGTCGCGCTGGCGGTGCTGTTTGCGCTCGCCTTTGCCGCCTGGCTGTGGTGGGACATGCGCAGCTGGCGCCCGGACGAAGCCCTCTATCCCGAACAGGGCGCGCTCGTCCCCCCAGGCGGGGCACCGGTGCGGTTCGAGACGCTCAAGGCGCTCGGCGCGCGCTTCGTCTATATCCCGTTGCCCAGCACAGCGGGCGCCGGCGGCTTCACCGATGCCTTTCGCAGCGCCCGCGCAGCCGGCCTGAAGGTTGGTGTGCTGCTCGGCTTCGACCCCTGCTTTCCCGCCGATGCCCAGAGCGATGTCTTCGCCCAGAGCGTGCCGCGCGATGCCGAGCTGCTGCCGCCCGCGATCGGGCTCGAGCGGCTGGCCGACGGCTGCGCCTCCAAGGTCAGCGATGCGGCGGTAGAGAGCGAACTCATCACTCTCATCAACCAGATCGAGATGCACACCGGCAGGCCTGTGATCCTCAAGCTCTCCCCCGCCTTCCAGGAGCGCCACCGCACCGCGACCACACTGGCGCGCGACCTGTGGCTGGCACGCGACCGCGCGCGGCCGGACTATGCGAGGCGGCCGTGGCTGCTATGGAGCGCCAACAGCGCGCGCGTGACCGAGGCGAGTGATGCGCCGGTTGAATGGGTGGTGGTGGAGAAGTAGCGGGCCAGGCTTGCTCTCCGTTCGCCCTGAGCTTGTCGAAGGGCCGTTTTTCCTCTTTTCTGAGGCCTCCAAAGAAGGTGCGGTGCTTCGACGAGCTCAGCACGAACGGAGTTTTCGATGCTGGATAACGACGCCGAAAAAGCCCTGATCGCCGCCGCCTTCGCTGCAGCCGAACAGGCCTATGCGCCCTATTCGGACTATCCCGTGGGTGCAGCGCTACTTTTCGCGGACGGGGCGGTGATCACCGGCTGCAACATCGAGAACGCAAGCTACGGCCTCTCGCTTTGCGCCGAGACGGTCGCGGTCGCCAAGGCGCTCGGCGAAGGTCGGCGCGGCGGGCTGGCGGCAGTGGCCGTGGTGGGCCTAAAGGCCGATGCCGAGCCGATCACCCCCTGCGGGCGCTGCCGGCAAGTGCTGAACGAGGTGGCCGCGCTCGGGGCGACCGATCCGCTGGTGCTGTGCGTCAGCAAGGACGACGTGCGGCGGGTGACGCTCTCCGCGCTGCTGCCGCACGCCTTCGGGCCGGGGCATCTGGCCTAGACAAAGGGGCCTAGGCGTCGCGCCCCTCGAGCCACTCCACCAGCGCAGCGAGGCATTCGCGCCCCAGCAGCTTGCAGCGTTCCGGGGACCAGCCCTGTTCGGGCTCGGGAAAGTCGGCCAGGTCCTTGTAGGGCATCTCCAGCGTCATCGCGACCGCGCCGAAGCGTTCGGCGAGCTGGTTCGTGCTCATGGAGAGGTTGGCCTTGCCCGGCGCGGCCTTGGGGTAGCCGAGCTTCGTCTGGAAATCGGGCGTGCGGCGGTCGAGAATGCGCTGGTAGCGATAGAAGCCCTCGCCCTGTTCATCCTTCCACGAGGGGATGCCCTCGAACCCGGCGAGGAACACCGCCGGGATCGCCTCGTCGGCATGGATGTCCATCGCGAAGTCGACGCCGGTCTGGTCCATGCGGTTGCGGATCGCGAGCACTTCCGGCGAGCGTTCGGGCGTGGGATCGGCCCATTCGCGGTTAAGATTGGTGCCAACCGTATTGGTTCGTAGATGCCCTCGCCGCGAACCATCGGGGTTGCAATTGGGCACGAGGTGCAACCGGCACTTCTTGCGCAGCGCACGCGCCACCGGGTCGGCAGGGTCGGTCAGGCACTCGAGCGCGCCCTCCATCCACCACTCCGCCTGCGTCTCGCCCGGATGCTGGCGGGCATAGAGCCACACCTGCGTGTCGCCCTCGCCCATTTCGAGGCAATCGACCGGCTGGCCGTCGAGCGTGGTGCCGAGCCGGACGTAATCGACCCCACCGGACGAGGCCGCCTCGGCGATCAGGTCGTGGTGACGCTCCATTGAATAGGGCGCGAAATAGGCGACCCAGAACACCCCGCCCGCAGGCAGGTACCGCACGGTCAGCGTGCCGCCTTCCTCGTTCTGGTCATAGGTCGATGCAGCGCGTGCCCAGTAGGCGCGGTTTTCCGAGACGCAGGCGTCGTAGTCGGGCCAGCCGCCCGGATAGGCGCTGGCGTTGAGGCCGGTAAGCTTGAGCACCACTTCTTCGCCCGCCGGTGCGCTGACGCGGAAGTGGAACCACTGGAAGAAGTCCGAGGCATTGTCGCGGCGGATCGCGAGGCGGGCGGTGGCGCCCTCGACGCCCAGCACGTCGATATTGCCGCTGTCGAACCCGGCGTCGATGAAAAGTGAGGTCATTTGGTTCCTTGAAGCTTCTTGGCGTCGATCGTCACGGTCTCGCCATTGCCACCCGGAAAGCCCCGGAACAACCCGGCGGCGAGCGTGCGGGCACTGGTTTCGACCTGCGAATAGGGCGACTTCACGCCGGTTTCCATCTGCGCGCGGCCTTCCCACAGGGTGGTGCCGGCGGCAGTGCCGATCCGCACCTCAAGCGTGGTGGTGGCCGCCGGCCCCTCGCGCCCGCCGCCGAGGTTGATCCCGACACCCATGCCGAGCCCCGAACCGAAGCTGCCGGCGGTGCCGCCGACCCCGACATTGACCGGACCGCGCCGGTCGACCGGGGCGGCGGCGATGGGCTGGCGGCTGGTGCGGATCGCCGCGACCTGCGCCGCCGGCGCACCTTCGGCGACGACGGTGTAGCCGAGCCGCGCGAGCTCGACGCCGATGGCGGCGGCAAAGGCGCGGCGGGCGGCCTCGTTGCTCACTTCCTCGGGAAAGGTCAGCGCGATCGTCCCCTGACCGAGCCCGGCGGGCGAGGGGGCGACGAAGCGGGTCACCTCGACTGGCCCGGTATAGGGTGTGGTGGCGCAGCCCGGCAGCGCCAGCGCGGCGGCGGCGACGGCAATCGGGGCGAAATGGCGGTATGGCAACATGGCGCAGGTTCCTTTCGTGGCGCTGCGACTATAGGACGCGCCTTGCCACGTGCACAGGCTGCTATGTGTGTGCGCGAGGTTGAGAAATATTAAGCGGATTGCGTGATAGGGGCGGCGCCATGATGTCTGACAGCAAACCATCCGTGCTCGTCACCGGCGGGGCGGGCTATATCGGCAGCCACGCGGTGCTGGCGCTGGTCGACGGGGGCTGGCCAGTGGCAGTGATCGACAACCTTTCGACCGGCTTCCGCTTCGCCATCCCCGAGGGCGTGCCGCTCTATGAGGGCGATATCGCCGACGCCGACCTGCTGGCGCGGATCTTCGCGGAACAGGGCACGGGCGCGATCATGCACTTCGCCGGCTCGATCGTGGTGCCCGAAAGCGTCGCCGATCCGCTCAAGTATTACCACAACAACACCGCCAAGAGCCGCGCGCTGATCGCGGCGGCCGTCGAGGCCGGAGTGCCCCACTTCATTTTTTCCTCGACCGCGGCGACTTACGGCATTCCCGATGTCGCCGCCGTGTCCGAGGACACGCCGCAGCGGCCGATCAATCCCTACGGCTGGTCCAAGCTGATGACCGAGCAGATGCTCGCCGATGTTGCTGCAGCCCATCCGCTCAACTTCGGCGTGCTGCGCTATTTCAACGTCGCAGGCGCGGACCCGCAGGCGAGGAGCGGCCAATCGACCGCGGGCGCGACGCATCTCATCAAGGTCGCGATCGAGGCGGCGCTGGGCAAGCGCGAATCGGTTAGCGTGTTCGGCACCGACTACGCGACGCCCGACGGCACCGGGGTGCGCGACTATATCCACGTCAGCGATCTCGCCGCCGCCCACGTGCTGACGCTGGAGGCGCTGATCGCCGAGCCATCGCGCTCGCTGACCATGAACTGCGGCTATGGCCGGGGCTTCTCGGTCAACGAGGTGCTCGACGCGGTCGACCGGGTGACGAATCGCAAGCTCGACCGCCGGATTGAGGGGCGGCGCGCGGGCGATCCCGATTCGCTGATTTCCGATCCCTCGCGGCTCAAGGCGACCCTCGGCTGGGAGCCCCGACACGCCGATCTCGACACGATCATCGCCCATGCGCTCGCCTGGGAGCGCAAATTGTCCGATTTGCGGGGCTGATCGCGCCAGACTCGCATTGACGCGTGCTCGCGGCGCGGCTAACGGCACGCTTCGATTTCCGCGCGTCGGAGCATTTCCGGCGCGCTTCTCTTTTGGAACAAGCGCCATGAAGATCGTCAACAGCCTCAAGTCGCTGAAGGGCCGTCACCGCGACAACCGCGTGATCCGTCGTCGCGGCCGGACCTACGTCATCAACAAGACCGATCGCCGCTTCAAGGCCCGCCAGGGCTGATTTGGCGCAGGCGCCCGGCATGGGCGGCTGATGGATACGGCGGCCCGCCTCCTCACCGGAGTGCGGGCCGCGAGCGTTTGGGGGCGGGCCTGGTGAGAAAAGCGGTTGTGTTCGACATTGGCCGGGTGCTGTTCCACTGGCAGCTCGGCGCGCTGTTCGAAAAGCTGATCGACCATCCGGAGGAGCTCGACTGGTTCCTTGCCAACGTGGTCACCGAGGAATGGCATTTCGAGCATGACGCCGGCCGCCCGCTCGCCGAGATGGTGCCCGAGCGGATTGCGCTCTACCCGCAATACGAGGCGCAGATCCGCGCCTATGCCACCCGCTTCAACGAGACCGTGCCGGGGCCGGTGGAGGGCTCGCACGAACTGGTCGCGCGGTTGGCGGCGGCGGGCGTGCCGCTCTACTGCCTGACGAATTTCGGCGACGAGTTCTGGCAGATGTTCCGCCCGACTCAGCCGGTGTTCGATCACTTCGCGGACATCATCGTCTCGGGGGTGGAGAAGGTCGCCAAGCCCGATGCGCGGATCTACGAGATCATGGAGGCCCGCAGCGGGCGGACGGGCGCCGCGCTGTTCTTCACCGACGACAACCCCGCCAATGTCGCCGCCGCCCGGGCGCGGGGGTGGGATGCGCATATCTTCACCGATGCGGCGAGCCTCGAGGCGCAGCTGGTCGCGGCAGGTCTGCTCTAGGGGCGGCATAAAAAATCCCCCGGCCGCGCGCTGTGGGGTCAGCGGGCGCCGGGGGCTGTGGAGCTCCGTCCGGTTGGAGAGGGGGAGGACCGGACGGAGAGGGACTTCGCGTCAGACTGCAATCAGCCGTTGCACTTCGCCAGTTCCTCGGCGGTGATGTCCTGGCCATCAACCTTGAAGGTGGCGATCTCGCCGAACTTGCGGTTCAGGCCGCGGCATACACGCAGCGGGCGGGCGGTGGTCTTGTTGGCGACGCAGGTCGCGTCCTTGCACGCCCAGGCGACGCCATCGGCGACCGCGCGCGTCTCGCTCGCCGGGGCGGCGAGGGTGGCGCTGTAATAAGGGGCGCCGGCGGCGTTCAGAGGCGCGCCGCTGGTGGCGACGCCGAAGCTCGCGCCGGTGTAGACCAGCGCCGAGAGCAGGATGGCGAGCTTGCCGGAGCGGGGGAGGGAGAAGGTGTTCGTCATCGGGGTATCCTTTGCCTTGTCGTTTGTCGGGGCACCGGCCCCATGGTCTCTGTCACCGCATTTTGCAACGCAACATTTCGATTCGAAACCAGTTGCTATTCGCTACCTATGGCATTAGGTTGTGAGTTGCAACTGAAAACTGAAATTTTTTTGTGTGGCCTGCAAAATCGGTTACACACAGCCCCGGAAGGGGAAGGGACACGAGATTATGGGTGAGCTGAGAGAACCGCTGCGCGAACTGATCGAATGCGGGCTGCCGCAGGCGCTAGAGGTGATGGGCGAGCGCTGGTCCTTCATGATCCTGCGCGCGAGCTTCAACGGTCTCAAGCACTTCGAGGAATTCCTGAGCGAACTCGGCATCGCCCGCAACATTCTCTCCAACCGCCTCGCCAAGCTGGTCGAACACGGTATCCTCAAGCGCGAGCCCTGCGCCGACGATCGCCGCAAGATCGAATACCGCCTGACCGAAAAGGGCTTCGATCTGCTCCCGGCGATGCTGGCGCTGCGCCAGTGGGGCCAGAAATACGGCAGCGACCAGGTGGTCGAGGATCCGGTGCTGGTCGACGAGCGCGACCGTCTGCCGATCGGCCCGGTTTCGATCCTCGCCCATGACGGGCGGATACTCGGGCACCAGGACCTGTGGCTGACCCGCCCCGCCGACCTCGGCAAGCGCGCCGACGGCACCATCGCCACCCGCGGGACCGACCTCGCCAAGGGCGATGTGGTAGATCTTGCGGCGAAGAAGGCATCCGTCCGCTAAGCTGCGGACTGTCGACAATCCGTCGATACCGCAGGCCCTGTGGGTGCCCTTGGGCCGCCGCATAGGCTAGGGCGGCGGCCATGAGTGCGGTCGTCCCTCCCGAATGTCACGACATCCTCCACCGTACCTTCGGCTATCCCGCCTTCCGCGGGCAGCAGGAGGCTGTGATTGCACGGGTGATGGCAGGCACGCACACGCTTGCCCTGATGCCGACGGGCGCGGGCAAGAGCCTGTGCTACCAGGTTCCCGCCCTCGCGCGGGCGGGCACGGCGGTAGTGATCTCGCCCCTGATCGCGCTGATGCACGACCAGATCCGCTCGGCCCGGGCGGCGGGCATCCGCGCCGCCTCGATGACCTCGGCGGATTCGGACAATGCGGCGACCGCCGAAGCCTTCCGCTCGGGCGAGCTCAACCTGCTCTATGTTGCCCCCGAACGTGCCTCGACGCCGGGGTTCCAGGCGATGCTCAAACGCGCGCCGATCGCCCTGTTCGCCATCGACGAGGCGCATTGCGTGTCCGAATGGGGCCACGACTTCCGCCCCGATTACCGGATGCTGCGCCCGGTGCTCGACCGCTTCCCGGACGTGCCCCGCCTCGCGCTCACCGCCACCGCCGACCGCACGACGCGGGCGGACATTCTCAAGCAGCTCGGCATCCCGGACGAGGGCCTGATCGTCGCCGGCTTCGACCGGCCTAACATTCGCTACGCCATCACGCCCCGCGACAACGGCCCGCGCCAGATCGCCGACCTGCTCCAGCGGCTCGAAGGGGCGGGGATCGTCTATGCCCCCTCGCGCAAGCAGGCCGAGGAACTCGCGGCCGCCATCACTCGCGCCGGTCGCGCGGCATCCTTCTATCACGCCGGGTTGGAGCCGGACCGGCGCGCAAGGGTGCAGGCCGAGTTCGTCGCCTCCGAGGACATGGTGATGGTCGCCACCATCGCCTTCGGCATGGGCATCGACAAGCCCGACGTGCGTTTCGTGATTCACGCCGGGCTCCCAAAGTCGATTGAGGCCTATTACCAGGAAACCGGCCGCGCCGGGCGCGACGGCGATCCGGCCGAGGCACACCTGTTCTGGGGCGTCTCCGATTTCGCCCGCGCGCGGCAATGGCTGGCCGAGGTCGAGCCCGAGCGCCTGCCTGCCGAACAGGCGCGCCTGGGCGCGCTCGCCGCGCTGGTCGAGGCGCCGACCTGCCGCCGCGCGATCCTGCTCAGGTACTTCGGCGAGCATCCGGGCGAGCATTGCGGCAATTGCGACAACTGCCTGGAAACGCCCAGAGTGATCGACGCGGGCGAGCTGGCGCGGAAGCTCCTTTCGGCGGTCTATCGCACCGGCCAGAGCTTCGGCATCGGCCATGTCGAGAAGGTGCTGACCGGACAGAGCGACGGGCGCATCGCCTCCCGCGGGCATAACCGGCTCTCGGTGTTCGGCATCGTCAGCCCTCAGGAGGCCCCGCTGCTTCGCCCGCTCGCCCGGGCGATGGTGGCGCGGGGTATCCTCAACGCGACCGAGCACGGCGGCCTCGCATTGGGGCTGGAGGCAAGGCCCGTGCTGAAAGGCGAGGCAGGCGTCACCATCACCGAACCCCTGCCCAGGCGCGAACGCCGCAGCCGCCGGGCACGCGCGGGCGCAGCGGGCGATGCGCCCAACCCCGTCGGCAACCCACTGTTCGAGGCCCTACGCGCCAAGCGCAAGGCGCTTGCATCCGAGCATGGCCTCCCGGCCTATGTCATCTTCCATGATTCGGTGCTGCGCGACATGGCACTGCAACGCCCCGAGACGCTGGCGGAGCTCGGTACCATCCCCGGCGTGGGTGCGAAGAAGCTTGAGACATGGGGGTCGGATTTCATTGCCGTGGTGCGGGAGCACCTGAAGGGCTAGGGCGTCCCCCGCCGCACCGAATAGTCGATCCGGATCCGCACCCAGCTGCCAAATTGCTCGCGCCCGCCGATCCGTGCCGGACGCACTCGGAACTGCCACGCGGCCGCCATTACCGCCCGGCCGATCTGCGAGCCCTGCGGGCTCTCGCCGAGCAGCACGCAGTCCTCGACATAGTAGCCCGTGACCGTCTTGCAGGCGATCAGCGCAGCGCCGGGCCCGTTGGCAGTGGAGAGATAGCCCGCCAGCTCCGAATCGGTCGGCTCGCGATACCAGCGCGCGGCGTAGAGCGGCTCGCCGTTGGGCGCGGTGCCGACCCGCTCGCTGTCGCCCGCGGTGCGCGGGTTGCCGGTGTCGGCGGGGCCCGCAGCCGCACCGGGCCTGATCCGCGCGCCAATCTTGGGACGGGTTGGCTGTTCGGCCGGGGCCGAGGGCGAAGGCGCAGGCTGAGGCGGCGCGGGCGGCTGGGGTGATGCCGGTGGCCGATCCAGCGCCAGCGGGGAGGGACGCAGCGGCTGTGGGAGCGGCTCGGGGGGGGGCGCCTGTTCCTCCTGCGGGGTATCCGCCTCACTCGCATTTGCGGCTTCCGGCGTGGGCGCGGGCGGCGCGGCGAATTCGATCGCGGTCAGCGTGTCCTTGCCTTCGCCGTCGTCGACTCTTCCCATCTGCACACCAAGCGTCAGCAGCATGAGCAGTAGCAGCGCCTCAAGCGCGACCGCGATTGCAAGGCTCGCCAGCCGCCGTCGCCGCACCGCCTTGCGACAGGCGGCGACCAGAGAGGCAAGCTTGCACGGCTGGTCTGCCGCCGTTGACGAAGGATTTTCGAAACTCGCCACTGCGCCCTTGTCGGGCCGAGAGAGAACGGCCCTTAGCTGTCCTTAACGCGTCTTGAGCTGGCATGATAGCTGTATGCAATTGGTTGCGGTCGACTTCCTGCGCTGCCGGGAGCTCACAAATACTGCGCTGAACCTCAAGCATGTCGGTGTAGCTTCGGTCGCCCCGCCGGTCGCCACTGCTCACATTTTCGTGGTGCACGACTGACAAAAGCTCTGAGCAGGTATCTTTTGAGATCCTGTGCTCTCCTCGCTGCGAAGGTTAGGCGGTACTCGTTCACGAACTCTCCACGGCCGTATGTCATTGGAAGATAACATTCTTCTTCGTGCCCGCCTTGCCAGGCCGGGCGTGAGCCTGCTCGTCGAACTTCAGCGCGCGGTCCCAGGGACCTTACGCCACGACAGAGGGAGCCGAAATGACCATGACCAAGCCGCAGCACCTGGTGTTCGGGCGGGGGCTCTGGCAATTCATCTGCCCGCCGTTCTGTCGGCGCTTGAAGAGACCGGAGTGCGAAGTGCGCATTGCGCATTGCGCTATAGCGGTGCCACTTTGCGCCTGAGCCAGGAATCCCCAAGGCGGGCCGGGGGTCACGTTCGCCCGGGCAAATGATTGTTTTTCATGAATCTAGGAACCCGCACTTGCTAGGCTACCCCGAGGATGTGGCTTAACAATTCCTCGACCGTATTCATGTATTGGGCTTGGGTCATGTGGGTCCACGGCCTCCTTTTCCCGGCACAGAGTTCATCCGAGCAGCTGGAGCAAATCCGCGAGATTTTCGATAATCTTCGCAAGCAAATACCTCTCCTTTACGCAGCGGCGATCGTAAATCTTATCGGCATGCACGTCGCTATTGGCGGTGCAGAACTGAAGCTAATTTCTCCCATAACCGTACTGTCCGCCGTGCTGCTCTGGCGAGCTTTCTTCTGGGCCTTCGTGCAGAAGCCGACCGAGGACTTGCTCAAGGCCCGGACCGAGTTGCTGCAGGTTGCCGCCTTCACCGTTCTGTTGTGTACGGGCTTCTCAATCTGGGCGCAGTTCCTGATAACCGCCTATCCTGAACTGGCGCTCAGCGTCGTCTTTTTCAGCCTGCTTGCAGCCTTGGGTGCCGCATACGGACTTAGTAGCTTCCCCCGGGCAGCCGTTGTACCGCTGACTTTGCTTGGGATGCCAGTCGCCGTTCGTCTTCTGTTTCTGGGAGATGGCTTGACGAAGGCGATGGGGTTCAGCCTTCTGCTTGTCATATTGCTATTTATGCGCCTGCTTCAGACCCATAGCAAGGCGCTCACAGACCTGATCAGCAGTCGCATGGCAGCCGCGCGAGAACACAATCGCGCGATCTCTGCCGAGGTCGCAGCCATCAAGCGTGCAGACGCAGACGATCTGACAGGTGTCGCCAATCGTGCGAAGCTGATCCGCGACATAGGGAGGGACATGATTCAGGGGCCCGCGACAGGCGGTGGCAGCGTTGTGGCAATCTGCGACCTAGATGGCTTTAAACGTGCCAACGACGTGTTTGGTCATGCCGCAGGTGACGCGCTCCTCATCGCATTCGGGCAACGCTTGGCGGAAGAATTCTCAGGTGCAGCAACGGTCGCCAGGATGGGGGGGGACGAGTTCGCGGTTTTCTGGCGAGATGGTCTCTCGACAGCAGAGCTTTTTGCAGCCGGAGACCGGATCTGCGAGCTTGCTGCACAACCAGTCGAATGGAATGGAAAAAAGCTGACTGTCGGGACGTCTTGCGGGATAACTGAAGCCGGGCCCTACGCGAATAGCGTGCAGGAATTTCTCCGGCAGGCCGACACGGCCCTCTACATGGCAAAGGCATCCGGCCGCGGCCGCTGGCAATTCTATGACGAAATTGCATTCTCGATTGACAAGCGCAGGGCCAAGCTTGAGCTCCTGCTCCTCAGCGAAGAAGCTTTCAGCGAGCTATACGTAGATTTCCAGCCCATCTACGAGGTCAGTTCTGGCAACCTTGTCTATCTTGAGGCGCTGGCGAGGTGGCACAGCATGCAGCTTGGATCGGTAAGTCCCGGGGAGTTCATCTCTCTGGCGGAGAACTTAGGGAAGATTGAGGCCATAAATGAAGCCATTCTCGAAAAGGCGCTGACAAACGCTTGCGGCTGGCCGCCCGGTGTGCGCCTATCGTTCAACCTGAGCGCAGCCCAGATAAGTCGTGGAGGCACCGCGGAGCGAATCCTCGCAACGCTTGCGAAACATCGGGTGTCCCCGAACCTTATGCTTTTCGAAGTTACCGAATCCGCGGTGCTGGCTGACATGCGCACAGCCAAGCAGGAGCTGGAAATCCTTCGCCACGCCGGTTGCCTCGTCGCTCTCGACGATTTCGGCGCGGGCCATGCTTCGGTTGCGTATCTGCGGCACCTTGTATTCGATGTTGTAAAGCTCGACGGCTCGCTCACCAAGGACATTGAGACCTGCACGAGGTCCCGCCAAGTCCTGCTCGGACTCGTCAATCTTTGTCACGCGGCCGGCGCGTTGTGCGTGGCCGAGCACATCGAAACCGCGGGGCAACTTGATTTGGTCAGGACCATGGGCTGTGACCTTGCCCAAGGTTTCCATCTCTCGCGGCCGATCGAGCCCGATCACATCGAGGGCCTTTGGCGACGACAGTCTTTGTCACGCTAGCACCCCTTGTCAGTTGGTCTTGGACCATGACTTGCCATCATTCCGGTGAGCGACGGCATGGGCTGCTGCAGCGAACGAGCAACTGGCGCGGGCGCGCGTTGAAAGCCGGTTGCAGTCCGCAGTAATCGCCTGCGCACACGACGACGTCATCCTTTTTCCCGCCGCGTTCACGCGGCTTGCAAGCAGGCGTATCGCGCCGAGCGGATGGCTGGTGCCTAACCGCGACTTTCCGTCTGCCTCCGCTCGTACGCTTAGGCATTTCTCAAACATAGATGTTGGCAAATTCGGAACGAGACCGGAGCGAGAACATTTGCATGTTCCGTCTCGTTGCCCTCTCGCTCGCTTCACTGGCGCTTTTGTTGCCTGGAACACCGGCACTCGCCGACCCCGGAGCACGCGTCATTGAGCGCGTGTCGTGGGTCGAGGAATGGGACGCGGGACGCGGTGAGTGGGTCAGAGTCGATGATGGCTCGGAAGCCGGCGATTCCGGCGACGCCGCCCCTGCTCAGACCTTGCCCACCACGTCTGTCACCCGCATGGGCGACGTCACCGTCACACAGACCATTATCGAGCAGCCAATGCGCTTCATCGTCCGCTCTCGCGCTGACGCGCGCGGCGCCGGGATGGCTGCTTATGGCCCATTCCGTGTGCTCGATGCGCGCCGCGCGGCGCTGGTCGGTTCGACCGACGCCAATAGCCCGCATGCCTTTGCGGCGATGATGGCTGACCATCCGAGCCTCGAAGTGCTCGAATTCACCGATGCCCCGGGCACCAGCAACGACATTGCAAATCTCCGCGTCGGCCGCGCGATCCGCGCCGCGGGCCTTGCCACCCACGTGCCCGCGGGCGGATCGGCGCGCTCGGGCGCGGTCGAGCTTTTCCTCGCCGGCACGACGCGCAGCATCGATCCCGGCGCCCTCTTCGCGGTTCATGCCTGGCGCGACGCGTTGGGCCGCGAGCCTGCCGATTTCGCACCCGACGCGCCGGAGAACCGGCTCTATCTTGACTATTATACTGACATGGGCATGAGCATCGATCAGGCCCGCGCCTTCTACGCCATGACCAACTCGGTTCCGCACACTCGGGCCCTGTGGCTCGGGGGCGACGAGATGGCGCGTTGGATCGCCCCTGACCAGGAAATGCGCGATCGAACCCCAGCCTCTCGCGACTTAGTGGGTGCATTGCACGGCCCGCTGCGTCTTGCGCTCGGGCGCTCGGCTGCAGCGGTCGCGGAAGGGCTGTTGGCCCGGTTGCGCGCGCCGGTCCCGCTCATCGAGGCCGCTCCGCGACTGGCCTATGCTGATCTCGGCGCGGCTGTGCTTGACTCGGGCGCTGCTTTCCCATAACCGCCGCGCCTGTTCTTGGCACGCTGCAACGCGGCCCCGGTCTCTTGCGCCGGTCAGCTTTTCGAGGATGATATGAAGCGTACCTTCCAGCCCAGCAATCTCGTGCGCGCCCGTCGCCACGGTTTCTTCGCCCGCAAGGCCACCCCGGGCGGTCAGAAAGTGCTTCGCGCCCGCCGCGCTCGCGGCCGCAAGAAGCTCTGCGCCTAATCCTTTCCGTACCCGCCTGCGCGGGTGCGATTACCTCGCTCGTGCGGCCTGAAGGTCGTATTGCGGCGGGCGGGCGCCCAAGAACACTGGCGTCCTTGCGGGCTCCCTCTGGGGGCCCGTTGATTTTTGCCGCCCTCCCTCATCACTTTATGGGCGACCCCATGATCTCGGTCCTGACCAAGCGCGGCGATTTCCTTGCTGCCAACGCCGGCACCCGCAATGCGCGCGCCGGTTTCGTGCTGCTGACCCGCCCCAACGGGGGACAGGGCATCCGGTACGGCATCACGGTCACCAAGAAGATCGGCAACGCGGTCGTACGCAATCGCATGAAGCGGCGGTTTCGCGAATTGCTGCGCGCCGCGCTGCCGGTGCAGGGGCTCGCGAATCACGATCACGTGCTGATCGGCCGCGCCGGCGGGGTCGAGCGGGATTTCCACCGCATGGCAGATGAACTTGCCCAGGCGCTCGAACGCGCCCGCGAAGGCAAGGGCGATCCGGCGGGCGGTCGTCGGCCCAGACGCGGGGACCGGCGCAAATGAAGCAGGTTCTCATCCTTGTTGCGCGCGCGTGGCAACTCGGACCCTCGCGGATCCTGCCGCCCACCTGCCGCTATGCGCCCTCCTGCAGCGAATACGCGATCCAGGCGATCGGCAAGTATGGTGCGTTCAAGGGTGGATGGATGGCGTTCAAGCGGCTAATGCGCTGCCACCCTTGGGGCGGGCACGGTCACGATCCCGTGCCCTAGGGCTTTAAACGGGACCGTTCTATCCCCATAACACACCTGTCGTCGCATAACCGGGGCTCACACTTGGACAATCGCAATCTTCTGCTCGCCGTCGTGCTTTCGGGTCTGCTCATTCTCGGGTGGGACGTGGGCATGCGCTATTTCTATCCCGAGGCGGCGATCTCCTCGCAGGCGACGCCGACCGATGCCTCGACCGGCGAATCCGCTGCCGCCGCACCCGCGCCCGCTGCCGCTGGCAATCTCGGCGTCGAGGCGGCGGCCCGCAAGGTCGATCTGAAGACAGCGCTTTCCGGCGGAAACCGCGTCGCGATCGACACCCCGCGCATCGCCGGCTCGATCAACCTGATCGGCGCGCGGATCGACGACGTGGTGCTCAAGGACTACCGCGAGAGCGTGAAGCAGGATGCGGGCCCCGTGCGCCTCTTCGCGCCTGAAGGCACGCCGGGGCAGTATTTCGCCGAATTCGGCTTCGTCAGCGGCGGGCAGCGCCTGCCCTCCAGCGTCGTCTGGACCGCCGACGGCGACCGGTTGACCCCGACCACGCCCGTCACCCTGTCCCGCACCGATGCGAACGGCGTGATCTACCGCGTGCGCTTCGCGGTCGACGAGGACTACATGATCACCGCCACCCAATCCGTCAGCAATGGGGGCGCGGGCGCGGCGGTGGTGCAGCCCTTCGCGCTGATCAAGCGCACCAGCACCAATGCCACCCTTGACCAGTATGTCTCGCACTCCGGCCCCGTCGGCGTGTTCGGCGACACCCTGTGGGACCCGCATTCCTACGAGGAACTTGCCGAACTGGGCGGCGAAAGCCCCGAAGGCGCGCCCGATTGGCTCGGCTTCACCGACCAGTACTGGCTCGGCGCGCTGGTACCTGGTGACGGCAAGGGCAACGTCAGGGTCGACGATGCCGGCTTCCGGGCGCTCGGCAACAACCTGTTCCGCACCGACCTGCTCTACGGTGCCGTCACCGTGCCCGCCGGCGGCAGCGTGACGCAGGAAACCCGGCTCTATGCCGGGGCCAAGGACAGCCAGATCCTCGACAAGTACGAGGACGCCGGCATCACTTATTTCGGCAAGGCGATCAGCTGGGGCTGGTTCGAGATCGTCGAGAAGCCGATCCTGTGGCTGCTGCGCACCCTCAATGGCCTCGTCGGCAATTTCGGGGTGGCGATCATCCTGCTCACCGTCATCATCCGCGGGCTGATGTTCCCGATCGCGCAGAAGCAGTTCGCTTCGATGGCGCAGATGAAGGCCGTGCAGCCGAAGATGAAGGAGATCCAGGAGCGCTTCAAGGACGACAAGCAGCGCCAGCAGCAGGAGATCATGAAGCTCTACAAGGACGAGAAGGTCAATCCGCTCGCCGGCTGCCTGCCGATGCTGATCCAGATCCCGATCTTCTTCGCGCTCTACAAGGTGCTGGTGCTGGCGATCGAGATGCGCCACGAGCCCTTCATCCTGTGGATCAGGGATCTCTCGGTCCCCGATCCGGCGCATATCCTGAACCTCTTCGGCCTCCTGCCTTTCGCGATCCCCGAGGCGAGCTTCCTCGCCATCGGCCCACTCGCGGTGCTGCTGGGGATCACGATGTGGCTGACCTTCAAGCTCAACCCTGCGGCGATGGACCCGGTGCAGCAGCAGATGTTCGCGATCATGCCGTGGATCCTGATGTTCGTGATGGCGCCCTTCGCGGCCGGGTTGCTGCTCTACTGGGTGACCTCGAACGTCCTCACGCTGGCGCAGCAAAGCTATCTCTACTCGAAGCACCCGCAACTGAAGGCGGCGAACGCGACGGCGGAGAAGGCGGCAAAGGGGTAGCCTGATGAGCGATCCCGACGATCAGGCGGAGCGTGAGGAAGCCGCTTCCAAGCTCTTTTCCGGGCCGGTCGATTTCCTGCGCTCCGCGCCGCAGCTCCAGTTCCTGCCCGATCCGGTGGTGCCGGAGATCGCCTTCTGCGGGCGCTCAAACGTCGGCAAGTCCTCGCTGCTCAACGCGCTGACGGGGCGGAAGGCCATCGCCCGCGCCTCGGTGACGCCGGGGCGAACGCAGGAGCTCAATTTCTTCGATGTCGGCAGGCCGGAGGAGGAAGGCGCCCTGCCGCTGTTCCGGCTGGTCGACATGCCCGGCTACGGCTTCGCCAAGGCGCCGGTGAAGGTGGTCGAGAAGTGGAAGGCGCTGGTGAACAGCTACCTGCGCGGGCGGCAGGTTCTGGCCCGCACGCTGGTGCTGGTCGACAGCCGCCATGGCCTCAAGGAGGTCGACCGGACGATGATGACGATGCTGGATCAGGCCGCGGTCGGATATCGGATCGTCCTCACCAAGACCGACAAGATCAAGGCGAGCGAGCTCGCCGCGGTCGCCGAGAAGACCGCCGCCGAAGCGAAGAAGCACGTCGCCGCGCACCCCCAGATCCACCTCACCAGCAGCGAGAAGGGCATGGGCATCGCGGCCCTGCGCGCCGCAGTCGTCACTGACGCGCTGGGCGAGGGGTGGATGGGGTAGCCGGACCGCCATAGCTGCGCACGGCGTCGAACCCCGGCACCACGAATCCCATCCGCGGCGTCGGGCTCTGAGCAAGCCGGTAGGGCTCAAGGTCGTGCGCGAGCTTCACCAGCGTGCCTCCCTCGACCCCGCGCCCGCCCGCGAAGGCCGCCCGGAACACTGCCACCAGCGCGAAGAAATCGCGTGTGTCTCGATCAATGCCGAGCGCACCGGCATTCCCGACGACCCCCATCCCGTCGAACGACATGCCGAACCCGAGCAGCGCCGCGCGCTCGTCCGATTCCACCGCCTGCCGGTAGAGATCGATGATGGTCCCCCCGATTGCGGTGTTTGCGATGACCGGATGCAGGAGCCAGCGGTTCACGCCCTCGAGCCGCGTCGGCACCGCGATCATCACCATCGGCCGGTCGTCCGCCGCGACGGCCAGCGCGGCGCGCACAACGGCAGGATCGATCGTGCGCTCCGGGATCAGGCGCCCGCCGCTCTCCCCCGCCCGAAGCCGGATGCCGGCCGGGGAAAGCTGCCACGCGAGGCTGCGCACCCGGTATTCTCCCTCGCCCGGTGCCCCGGAGACGCTGACGCCGCGGATCAGCGCCGTGTCGACCTCCGACACCGGCGCGTCCATGGCCGCGGCGACCTCTGCGGCGGTCAGTGCCAGCCCGAAAATCGACAGCTTCCGCGGCTTGACCCGCGGGGCGCGCCCGCGCGCTGCCTTGCCGAGCACGCTAGTCCGCGCCAGCTCAGGCGCGCGCGGCAGGCCCTTGCCGGCGGCCGCGATCCCAAGGGCGGTCGGCAGGGTCATCGCCGTGCCGGGCAGCACGTCGTCGAACTGCGCCACCAGCGGCACGCCTGCCTGCCAGTTCGGCTGGGCCAGCACCGCGTTCACCGCCTTCGCCTCGCGCGCGTCGGGCAGGGCGGCAATCACCGGGCGGCGCGCGAGGATCCGGCCGAGGAAGGCATTGCGCCGCCGGTCGCTCTCGTCGAGCAGCCCCGCCACCTCCACCGCATCGCCGCGCCGCAGCAGCTTTTCGAGCCCGCCGCCCTGAACCCGCCGCAGCGCCGTCGCCAGCGGCCGGCCCGCGGTGATATCGTTGAGGAAGCTGGTGAAGCGGATCTGGACGATCTGCTCAAAGCCCTTCTGCAAGCCCTTGCGCCCTGCGCGAACCCCCTCGGCCTCGAACACCGCCGCGCCGCCCGGCCCGGGGATCGTCGCGCCGATTGCGAGCGCGAACTGGTCGCCGAGCGCGATGGTGGCGAAGGTGCCGATCCGGGCGGGCCGGTTGAACGCCGCGAGGCTGGCCTTCAGCTTCTCGCGGAAGCCCGGCACGCTGCCCGCCGCCTTGCGCAGCGCCTGCTCCAGCCGCTGCACCGCCGCCGCCCGCAACGCGCCCGGTGCCGCCTCGTGCCGGCGCATCTCGTCCAGCACCGCGCGTCCCGGATCGCTTGCCGGCACGTCATCGAGGGCGAAAGCCCGGGTGCCGCCGGCGGGATCGGCGGCATAGCTGCGGACCACGGCATCGCGGGCGACCATCGAATCGAAGGCGTTGTCGAGCGCCCGGGTGTCGCTGTCCGGCAGCAGCGCCCGGTCGGTCAGCCGCGCCGATGCCCGCAGCCAGGCACCGTCATCGGCGAGGGCCTCGAGAAACTGCTCGGCTGCGAGGCGGTAATCGGGATCGTCCGGCGCGGCTGGCTGGGGCGCCGCCGCTGCAAGCCGGCCGAGTTGGGGGCCGCTCGCGGCAAGCTCGCGCGCGATGCGCAGGCCTGCCAGCGTGTCAATCGCCGGTTCGACAAGCCCGCTGCGCAGCGGCGGCGCCGCGGTCCCGAGCAAGAGGATGCAGGTCGTCGCGGTGGCGATCTTGCCGAGCCGCTTGGTGCTGTTCTTGCCGAGATCGACCAGGCCCTCGCTGAACAGCAGCCGCATCAGGCGGGCGCGGACCCCGTCGACGCCGAGCGGCAGGGTCTGCTTGCTCAGGTCGATGCGGCGCACGAGATCGCAATAGCGCAGCCGGTGCGCCTGCCGCCGCCGGTCGTTGTCCGGCCCATCGGCGACGGTGTTGGCGATGCGCGCGCGCAGTTCCCGCATCTCCTCGCTGTCGGGCAGCGGTTCGAGTTCGCCGCTGCGCGACTTCACGGCGAGCGCGCGAAGCTGGCGCAGGTAATCGACCGCAAGCGTCTCGCGGTAGCTGGCGAGGGTCAGCGCCCACAGGATCGCGAAGGCCCCCGCGATGCCCAGCCAGAACAGGATCTGTCCCAGCGTGCTGCTGGCGGCCTTGGCCCAGTCGCGCGTGACGAGCGCCGCGGTCTGGACATCGGAAAGCACCCCGAGCGTGGTTGCCGGCGCCAGCCATTGCAGCGCGAGGAACCCGGCCGCCGCCGCGCCGAAGCTCAGCGCCGCGATGCGCAGGAAATCCCCAGCGGTCTGCAAAGCCGCGATCGTGGCGGCCCGTGCGACCTTCTCGCGCGCGGACTGCGCCAGCCAGCGGGTCTCCACCTGCGGCAGCAGCCCGGCATTCACGATCATGTGCAGCACCGCGACCAACGCGAGCCCGCCCCAGAAGTTCATCGCGAATGCCCTGTATCCGGCCCCGTCCCCGTCAGCGACCTAGCAACATCCGCAAGCCTGTTCCGGTTCCCGCGCTGCGGGCGATGCGATCAGTCATCCAGCGCCCCCAGTGCCCCCACCATCGCCTCTGCTAGCGCCCGCGCGGCTGCGCGGGTGGCGGCGCGGTCGGTGTTGTCGCCGACCTCGTAGGTGTAGGCGGGAATGGCGTAGGCGGCGTGGAACCAGTTCTTGGCCGTGCCGCTGCCCGGGTTCGCGTTGCGCGGCTCAAGCGTGAAGGCATAGCCGGGAAAGGCCTGATCCTTCCCCCCGAGCCATGCGCGCAGGAACCGCATCTGGGCCGGGCTCGCCTCCTCGTCGCCCTGCACGTAGAACAGGTTGCGACCCGTCGAGTGGAAGTCGACCATCAGCACCGGACGCACGGCGGCGGGCAGGGCATCGAGCCACGTCTTCACGGCGCGGGTCTCGGGCTGGGTGAAGGGGCCCCAGTCGCGGTTGAGATCGACCGCGCCGCGGTTCGCGCGCCAGTGGCCGCGGGCGACGCCATCGGGGTTGAGCATCGGCACCACCAGCACCTGCACATCGCCCAAATCGCCCGCGCGCGCCGCGAGCGCATCGACGAAGGCCTCCATCGCGATGGCCCCGGTCACCTCGGGCGGGTGCTGCCGGCCGAGCAGGATGACGAGCCGCGGCGCATCCGCGCGGCCGAGGCGGATCGCCTCGATGGGCCGCCTGTCATGCGAAGTGCCGAGCGTGAACACCCGCGCCCCGCTCGCCTTGCTCCACTTGGCGAGGTTGTCCGAGGCATCTTCGGGTGTGACCACCTCCTGCGCGGCGACAAGCCCCTTGCCGGAGGGCAGGCGCAGCACGGCCTCGCTGCCGTCGGTGGCGGTCTCGACCGGCACCTCGGCCCACTCCCCCGCCGCCCCGCGCAGCTTTGGCGCATAGCGGTGTCGGCCCTCGAGATAGCGCAGCGTGACCGTCACCGGCGCATCGCCTGCTGCCTCGTAGCGGAAGGCATACCACGGGCTAGGGTTGATCGGGGGCGCGTGTTCGGGGCTCACCAGCAGGGTGAAGGCGCGCTCGCCCGTGATCGCACAGGCGAGTGGCGGGGCGCCGTCGAAATCGAAGGCGAGGGTGACCGAGGGCGTGCGGCATGCCGCCCCCGGCACCGGAAGCGCGATCCCCGCTGACGGGGGCGGCGCCGAAACGCACGCCCCCGCCAGCAGGGCGAGGCCGGCCCATGCGTGTCGGATGTCGATGCCCATGGGCCGGAGGCCTATTAGAAGTTCTTGCGGATTTCGAACCGGACCACCCGCCCGCGCGGCGAGTGCAGCTGGCTGAGGAAGCCATAGGTCTCGTCGGCCAGCGGCGGATCCTTGTCGAACAGGTTGTTCACCCCCACCCGCAGCCGGGTGCCATCGAGCGGACCATCGGTGTCGTCGATGGTGAAGGTGAAGGCGGTGTTGATCGTCAGCATGTCGTTGACGCGCCAGAAATTGGCGTTGGGATCGTCCGACACGATCGGCACGTCGCGGCTGACGCTGGTGTTCCACACCTCGCCGACATACTGGGCGAAGATTGATAGGTCGATCGGACCGCTGCCCCAGTTCATCGAGCCGCTGAAGCGCCACTTGGGCCGTCCGTCGAGCTCGAGCAGCTGGCCCAGCCCCTCGACCCGCACCTCGGGCGGCAGCGTGCCGGCGGCGACCGCGTCGAGCAGCGTCTGTCCGTCCGCGCCCGCCGACTGGACGAAGCCGTTGAGCCGCGCCGCGTTGAAGCGCAGGCGGAACTTGCCGAGGCCGAAATCGGGGACGTTGTAGGCAAGCCCGAAGTCCCAGCCCTTCGACACGCGGCTGTCGAGGTTGATGTAGGGGTCGAGCACCTGGATGATGTCGCCCGCAGCCGCAAGGCCCGTGCCGGCGTAGAGCGCGATCTGCTCCGCCGTCGGCGCCGAGCGGATCACGGCGGGGTTGCTGCTGCCGGTGAGGCGCAGCAGCAGGTCGAGCGCGATGGCGTTATCGTCGCCGAAGGTGCCGACCAGCCCGGTCTGCTTCACGCGCCAGTAATCCGCGGTCAGCGTCAGGCCGGGAATGAACTTCGGTTCGAGCACGACGCCGAGGTTGATGCTCTCGCTGTCCTCCGGCTCGAGCTGGTCGGTGCCCGACCGGAAGCTGATGACGCCTTCACCCGGACAAAGGCCGAGGTTGGCGAGCTGTCCCTTGAGGACCTGCGCCTGGCACCGCACGAAATCGTCGCGGGTGTTGGAGCGGGTGGTGCCTTCGTCGTTGACCTGCACGAGGTTGGGGGCGCGGAAGCCCTGCGACCATGCGCCGCGCAGCATCACGCCGGGCACCACGCTCCACGACGCGGCGGCGCGCGGGACGATGGCGGTCTGGTCGATGTCGCGGAAGTGCTCCATGCGTCCCGCGAGCTGGAGGTTGAGCGAGTTGATCAGGGGGATGTCCATGCCCTCGCTCACCAGCGGCACAAAGGTTTCGGCGAAGGCCGACCACACCTCGCGCGCGCCGCTGGTGTCGGGCGAGGCGCTGGTGCCGGCCACGTCGCTGCCGTCGCGCACGCCCGGGATGACGCTGTCGGTCCAGGTGATCGTGCCGTCGATGCGCGGGTCGCGGTTATCGAAGAAGGTCTCGCGCCGCCACTCGATCCCGGCCGCGATCCCGACATCGCCGCCGGGCAGGCTGAGCAGGCTGCTGTTGCTGACCTTGAAGTCGGCCAGCGCAAGGCTGGTGCCGCCCTTGCGGAAGACGCTGATGCGGAACGGATCGATGCTGCTTGCCGGGTTCGGCGTGCAATCGCCATTGGCCGGATCATCGATGCAGCCGCCGTTGAAGGGGTTGTAGGCGTCCGGCGTCGAGCGGTTGACGGCTTGCTGGAACAGGGTGAGCGAGACGCGGTTGCCTTCGAGGTCGGTCGACCGCGCTTCGGAGTAGACGAAGCCGGTGTCGAAGTCCCATGCTCCGAAATTGCCCTTGAGGCCGGCGACGAGGCGGTAGGAGTTCTTGTCGACGTCGACCGTGCGGTTGCCCGCATCGACGAATCGGTAACGCTCCATGATGAGGTCCGCGCCGGCAGCGGGGATGGTGGTGCCGGGGCGGCGGTTCGGGTTGGGCACGCCGCCGGGGAAGGTCACCGGGCCGAAGGGGTTCCAGTAGGCATTGCGCGAGATCCCCACCGGCACGGCGCTGAGGATCGCCGCGGGGGTGATGTTGCGGCTGCTTTCCGAGCGGTAGAAGGTGCCCTCGAAATAGCCTTCGATGTTGTTGCTGAACTCGTAGTTCAGCAGCAGGGCGGCGTTGTAGCGGGTCTTCTCGCTGATCAGCGTGGTGCCGAAGGCGCGGTTGTAGCGCACGTCCACAGCCGGGGTCTCGCCGTTGCGGGCGCACAAGCCGTTGCCGAGATCGAAGCGGCAGCCGGTCTGGGTGCTTGGCTGGATGTAGAAATCATCGTCGCGGATCGGCGTCTGGTTGTTGTTCGTGATCTGGAGGTCGAACTGGCCGAAGGGGCCGAAGGTGTTGCGGTTGTTGAACTGCGTGTCGCCCTCGAAATCGGTGCCGACCAGCAGCGGGCGCTTGTCGTCATCGGCGGAATAGGCCCGCGCCGAGGCGGGGGTCGCGTTCTCGTGGAAATAGCTGCCATAGACCGTCAGGTTGGCCCTGCCATCGGCGAAGTCGAAGCCGTAGCCGCCGTTGAGCTGCGTCGCATAGGCATTGGTGCCGTCCGACAGGCGGTACTCGCCCTCGATGAAGCCGCCCTTGCGGTTGCCGCGCAGCACGGTGTTGACCACGCCCGCGACGGCATCCGCGCCATAGATCGCCGAGGCGCCGTCGCGCAGCACTTCCAGCCGCCGGACGCTGCCGGGCGCGATCTCGTTGGTGTCGGGGCTGACCACCGGCACCAGCAGCTCGGTCTGGAAGCCGGGGTTGAGCACCATGCGACGCCCGTTGATCAGCAGCAGGGTGTTGCCCGTGCCGAGATCGCGCAGGTTGATCGAGGCCGCATCGCCCCGCGCGTTGTTCGAGGTGACGTCGTTCTGCTCGTTGAAGGCCACGCCGCCCGCCTGCGGGATGGCGCGGAACAGCTCGTCGCCCGATGTCGCCGCCACGTTCTGGATGTCGATCTCGTCGACCACGGTGACGGGCAGAACGTCGTTGATCTTGGCGCCCTGGATCTGGGTGCCGGTGACGATGATCTCGCGCGAGACATCCTCTTCGGGCGCAGGCGGGGGCGGCGCAGCTTCCTGTGCGTGCGCGGCGGTGGCGGCGATCAGGCTGCCGCTGCACATAAGGACGAGCCTGCTCATAAGCTTGGTGGACATGGTCATTCTCCCCGTTTTTCGATGATCTGAAGTGATTGCGCCCAGTGCGCGAACAGGCCGGGCCACTGGCTGATGACCTGTTCGGGCTTGCCCAGACCCCAGCCGTGGCCGCCGTCGCGGAAAAGGTGGAGCTCCGCGCTCGCCCCGGCGGCGACGAGGGTCTGGAACAGGAGGATGCCGTGCCCTGGCGGCGTGGTGGGGTCGTCGGCGGAAGCGAAGATGATCGTGGGCGGCGCGTCCTTGCCCGCCCAGGTATCCAGCGACCACAGCGCCTCGGCCTTCTCGGTGGCCTTCTCGCCCACGATCTCGCGCCGGGTGCGGGTGGTGCCGTAGGGCTTGCGCAGGGTGACGACCGGGAACAGCAGCACCGCAAAGTCGGGCCGGGCCGAGACCGCCTCGTAGGCATCCCTGCCCGCATAGAGCGCGCGGGCCGGCTGGTAGGCGGTGAAGCCGGCAAGGTGCCCGCCGGCCGAGAAGCCCATGATCCCGATCTTCGCCGGATCAATCCCGAACTCGCCCGCGCGGGTGCGGATGATCTTCATTGCCCGCTGCGCGTCCATGAACGGCGCGCTCGCTTCCCAGCCGTCGTTCGGCAGGCGGTAGATTAGCTCGAAGACCGTGAAGCCCTGCGCGGCCAGCCATTCGGCGGCAGGGGTGCTTTCCTTCTTGAGCTGGATGCGGAAATAGCCGCCCCCGCCCGCCACCAGCACGGCGGCGCCGTTGGGATTTGCCGGGCGATAGACCCGCATCCGGGGGACCGCGACGTTCGACACCGCGCCGAGGCCTGCGCCCTCGGTGCCTATCTTCTCCGGCCCCTCGACCTGGCCCGCGCCGGGCATGGAAGCGGGCCAGAGGCGGATTTCCTCGGGCGCGGCGGCGAGCGGCGGGGCCGGCGTCAGCAGCGCCAGCGCGGCGGCGAGCAGGGTGAGCAGGCGGCGGATCACGGCTGCTTCTCCAGCACCTTGGCGATTTCCTCGCTCACGGGACCGCTGCGTTCGTGGCGTTCGATGTCCTCCGGTTCGAGCGGCAGGGGTGCGCCCGCCATCGCCGCCGCCAGCCGGTCGGTGTCGAGCGCGCCTTCCCACCGCGCCACGACGATGGTCGCCACCGCGTTGCCGATGAAGTTGGTGAGCGCGCGGCATTCGGACATGAAGCGGTCGATCCCGAGGATCAGCGCCATCCCCGCGACCGGTACCCCAGGCACCACCGATAGGGTCGCGGCAAGGATCACGAAGCCCGATCCGGTCACGCCTGCCGCGCCCTTGGAACTGATCATGGCGACCAGGACGAGGGTGAGCTGCTCGGCCAGCGAGAGTTCCACCCCCACGGCCTGCGCGATGAACAGCGCGGCCAGCGTCATGTAGATGTTGGTGCCGTCGAGGTTGAAGGAGTAGCCGGTCGGCACCACCAGCCCCACCACCGCCTTGCGGCAGCCGGCCATCTCCATCTTCTCCATCAGGCTCGGCAGCGCGGCCTCGGAGGAGGAGGTGCCGAGCACCAGCAGCAGTTCCTCGCGCAGGTAGCGGATCAGCGCGAAGATAGAGAAGCCGTTCGCCCAGCCCACCAGCCCCAGCACCACCAGGACGAACAGGAGCGAGGTCAGGTAGAAGGTCGCCACCAGCGCCGCGAGGTTGGCGAGGCTGCCGATGCCGAACTCGCCGATGGTGAAGGCCATCGCCCCGAAGGCGCCGATCGGCGCGAGCTTCATCAGCATGTGGACGAGCTTGAACACCACCTCGCCGAAGGAGGCGAGCACGTCGGTGACGAGGTCGCTCGCGGGCCGGGTGGCGGCGATCGCGACCCCGGCGAGGATCGCGACAAGCAGCACCTGCAGGATCTGCCCGTCGGTGACCGCGCTGAACAGGGTGTCGGGGATGATGCCGAGCAGGAAGCCGGTGATGGTGGTCGCCTCGGCCTTGTCGGCATAGTCGGCGACGGCGGCGGTATCGAGGCTGGCGGGATCGATGCCCAGCCCCTCGCCGGGGCGCACCACGTTGGCGACGACAAGGCCGATCACCAGCGCAAGGGTCGAGAAGGTGAGGAAGTAGGCGAAGGCCTTGCCCGCGACCGAGCCCACCGCCTTCAGATCGCGCATCCCGGCGATTCCGGTCGCCACGGTGACGAAGATCACCGGCGCGATGATCATCTTCACGAGCTTGATGAAGGCATCGCCCAGAGGCTTGAGCGCCGCGCCGAACTCGGGCGCCAGATGCCCCACCAGCGCCCCCAGCGCGATCGCCGCCAGCACCTGCACATAAAGCAGGCGGTAGAACGGCCTGCGTACGGCAGGCGCGGCCGTGTCCGGCATCATCGATGCTTGCAAACCCATGCCTCGCAGCTTCCCCTAGGGAATTCCTCTTCCGCCATGCAGGATCGGGCGAAGCGGCGACGGCTGCAAGCTGCATGCAGCGAGAATGACGGTCCATGCAAATCAGCGTGTTAGATGGGGGCTGCGGAGATATTTTCCGGATTTCCGCACAAAATCCTTGCTGATTATGCGGAAATCCGCACAACCCTGTGCTGAGGCACAGGTCGGGAAAGGCGCGCGGGTGCAAGGAAGGCTGGGGCGCTGGTATCTGGCGAGCATCGCGGCTGCCGCGGTGCTGCTGCTGGCGGCGCTCGCCATGCTTGGCCTCGACCGGGCGATGCGGGTGCAGGCGCTTGCCGAGACGCGCGCGGCCGCCGACGGACAGGCGGCGATCCTTGCCGCGGGGCTGGAAAGCGAGCTCAACAAGTTCACCCTCGTCCCGCGCGTGTTGGCAGGCGATCCGGACGTGGCCGACCTGCTCGCCGGCAATGGCGCGCAGCGCGATCTCCTAAACCGGCGCCTCGCTGCGCTGGCGCGGCAGACGCGGGCAGCGGCGATCTACCTGATCGACGCGGAGGGCATAACGCTGGCGGCGAGCAACTGGGACCAGCCCGACAGCTTCATCGGCTCGAACTACCGCTTCCGCGACTATTTCACCGGGGCGCTGCGCGACGGCACGGAAACGGAATTCGCCCTCGGCACCGTCAGCCGCCGCCCGGGCCTTTATCTCGCCGAACGGGTCGGCCCGGCCGGAGCGCCCCTCGGTGTGGTCGCGGTCAAGGTCGAGTTCGACAGCCTCGAGGCGAAGTGGCGACAGGCCGAGGACGGGGTGTTCGTGACCGACGCGGGCGGTATCGTGCTGCTCGCCAGCAATCCCGACTGGCGGTTCCGCGTGGCGGCGGGGGACTCGGCGCCGCGCGATCCGGCACGCGACGCGATGCGCTATGGCGTCGCGCGGCCGCAACCGCTCGAACTGCCCGGCGCCGTTGCGGGCGGCCGAGAGGCGGTGCGGATGATCGAGAAGATCCAGCCGATCGCGCCCGCTGGCTGGGAACTGCACCTGCTCGCCGACCCTTCCGCGCGGCTTTCGGTCGCCGTTGCCAACGGGCGGCTCGCGGGGGTGAGCGCGCTCGGCCTGCTCGCGCTCGCGTGTGTCGGCGCGGTCTTGTGGCGGCGTCAGCGCCAGGCGCGCGCCGCGGCCGAGATCGAGGCCCAGACCGCCACCTTGCGCGAGCAGCTGCGCCAGGCCAACCGGCTGGCGACGCTCGGCCAGATCACGGCGGGGCTCGGCCACGAGATCCGCCAGCCGCTCGCCGCGATGCGGGTCTATGCCGAAACCGGCGAGCGCCTGCTCGCCGCCGGACGCACCGCCGAGGCCGAGGACAACTTCGCCCGGATCGCGGGGCTTGCCGGCAGGATCGGGGAGATAACCGAGGAACAGCTCCACTTCAGCCGCCGCTCGGCCGAGGAGCCGCGCGACATCCGCCTCGCCGAGGTCATCGACGGCTCGCTGCTGCTGCTGCGCGACCAGTTCCGCCAGCAGGGCATCGCCCTTGCGCTCCCGCCCGCCGAGGCGGCGGCGGTGACGGTGCGCGCCCGCCACGTCCAGCTCGAACAGGTGCTCGTCAACCTGCTCCAGAACGCGGTGCAGGCCTGCGGCGAAGGGGGCCGGATCGCGCTCGACATCGGGGCGGGCGAGGGCGGCATGGTGCGGCTCGGGGTCAGCGACGACGGGCCCGGGGTGCCGCCCGAACTGCACGACACGCTGTTCCAGCCCTTCGTGACCTCCAAGGCGCAAGGCATCGGCCTCGGCCTCGCGATCGCGCAGGACATCATGCGCCAGCTCGGCGGTGACCTGCTGCACGAGGACACACCCTCAGGTGCACGCTTCGTCATGGTGATGCCGGCAGCATGAGCAGCGCGCCCGCCTCCGCCGCTCCGCTGCTCCAGGTCGCGCTGGTAGAGGACGATCCGGCGCTGCGCGATGCGACCTTGCAGGCGCTCATGCTCGAGGGGGCCGAGGTCGCCGCCTTTCCCGATGCCCGCGCGGCGCTCGGCTGGCTGACGGCGGATTATCCGGGCGTGGTGGTGAGCGACGTGCGGATGCCGGGGATGGACGGCATCGCCTTCTTCGCCGCCCTGCGCGAGATCGACCCCGACCTGCCGGTGATCCTCGTCACCGGACATGGCGACATCGCCATGGCGGTCGAGGCGATGAAGAACGGGGCCGCGGATTTCCTCACCAAGCCCTATGCCTCGGCCGACCTGATCCGCGCGGTGCGCTCCGCCGCGATGCGCCGCGCGCTGGCGCTCGAGAACCGGCGGCTGCGCGAGGAAGCGGGACGGGGCGCCGATGGGGCTATCCCCGGCAGCTCGCCTGCCGCCGAACGGCTGCGCGCGGTGATCGAGGGCGTGGCCCGGTCCGAGATCGACGTGGTGCTGAGCGGCCCCCACGGCACCGGCAAGAGCCACGCCGCGCGTCTGATTCACGACCTCGGCCCGCGCCGGGGGCGGCCATTCGTCACTGTCGATGCCGGGGTCCTGGCGCATGAGGATGCCGAGCTGCTGCTGTTCGGGCGCGACCCCGCCGCAGGTGGCGCGGGCCTTTCGCGCACGGGCCTCGTCGAGCGCGCCAATGGCGGGACGCTGTTCCTCGACGGGATCGCCGCGGCAGGCAGCGCGCTGGCGGCGCGGCTGCTGGCGCTGGTCGAGACGCGGCAGGTCTTCCCGATCGGCGCCGCCCAGCCGCGGCGGCTCAATCTCAGGATCATCGTCGCCCGTTCCGACGAGGCGGCGGAGGCCCGCGATCCGCTGTGGCACCGGCTGGGGGCCGTGCAGATCGCCTTTCCTCCGCTCGGCGAGCGGCGCGAGGACGTGGCCGAGCTGTTCCGCCTGTTCACCGCCCGCCACGCGCGCGAACTCGGCCTTGCGGTGCCCGCGATCGGGGAGGCGCAATGGCGGCACGTGCTGGCCCATGACTGGCCGGGCAACCTCCACGAGCTGTCCGCCTATGCCCGCGCCTTCGTGCTGGGCCTGACCGAGGCGGGGGTCGCGTCCCCCTTGCCGGGCGAGCGGTCGCTGGCCGAGATCGTCGCCGATTTCGAGCGCACCGTGCTGGAGGATGCCCTGCGCCGCTGCCGCGGGGATGTCGCGCAATTGCAGGCGATGCTGCGCACGCCGCGCAAGACCATCTACGACAAGCTCGCCAAACACGACCTCAAGCCGTCACGCTTCCGCTAGAGGGAAGGACACAAGCATGCGCCGCGCCGCCCTCGTCGCCCTGATCCTCGCATTGGCGACGATCCTCGGCCTCGCCGCCCCCGGCCCCGCCGCCGCCGCTCCGCCCGAGCCGCGCGGGCGGTTCGTCTTCACCGGCTGGGAGGGGCCGCCGCTGCCCGTGTGGTACCAGCTTCCCGACAGCGCCGGGCCGGACATGCCGGTGGTGGTCGTGATGCACGGCGTCAATCGCGACGCGGACCGCTACCGCGACGAATGGGCCCCGCTCGCGCAGCGGTACGGCTTCATCCTCGTGGTACCCGAGTTCTCCCGCGCCGACTTTCCGGGATCGCTCGGCTACAACACCGGATACTTCGCCGCCGCCGACGGCACCCTGCGCCCGCGTACGCTGTGGTCCTTCGCAGCGATCGAGCCGCTGTTCGACGATGTGCGCGCCCGCTTCGCCACGCGGGCTCCCCGCTACACGCTCTATGGCCATTCGGCGGGAGCGCAGTTCGTCCACCGCTTCGTGCTGTTCATGCCGGAAGCGCGGATCGAGCAGGCGATTGCGGCCAATGGCGGGTGGTACACCATGCCCGATGCCGCGACGGGTTTTCCCTATGGCATTGGCGGAGCGCCAGTCCCGGCCGGGGTGCTGGCGGCGGCGCTCGGCAAGCCGCTCACCGTGCTGCTGGGGACCGCCGACATCGACACCGCCGATCCCGACCTGCGCACCACGCTCGAGGCCAGCCGGCAGGGCCCGCACCGCTTCGCGCGCGGGCAGAGCTTCTTCGCCGAGGGTCGCGCGGCGGCGGAGCGGGCGGGGGTGCCGTTCGGCTGGCGGATGGAGTTCGTCCCCGGCGTCGGCCATTCCAACGGCCGCATGGCCAGCGCCGCCGCGCGCCTGATTGCCGCGCGGGCGGGGACTGCGGCTATTGCAGCTGTGCCCTGAAGCGGATCGTGAAGCTGGGCTGCACGGTGCCGCTCGTTGCGGCCGCCATCCGGCCCCCGGGGATGATCCGGATGCCGCGTACGTTGGTATCGAAGGTGCCGACGGGATTGTAGGTATAAGGCGCGGCTCCGCCCTGCGCTGAGGAGAAGCGAACCATCGATCCCGCGTTGAAGGTCGATAGACCGCTTGCAGTGGGCCCGTTGGCGAAAGTCACCGGCGTTCCGGTCGCGAAGGCCATCTGCGGAGGCATGATGTCGAGCAGCACGATGGACGCATTGTCCGGGCGACCGGAGCCGACATTCCTCACGGTGATGGCATATTCGACGATCGCGCCCGGGATCAGCTTGGGGTTGCTGTTGCCATTGACGGGATCGGAGATCACCGTGCTGGTCTTTTCTATCACCAGCACCGCCACGGCACGGCGAGTGTTGGTGATGGTGCAAGTAATCGTGTCCCCGAGCTGCGGGATGATCGTTCCGCCCACGGCCGTCGGCAAGGCGGTGGCCGAGCCGGTGAAGCTGTTGGTGCAGGCCATCGTCGCGGTGTAGTTGCCGAGGTTGGCGGTGCCGGCCGCGATTTCGTCGAGAGTGTAGGCGGTGCCGCTCACCAGCTGGACGAGATCGGTGTCCCCGTTGTTTACCGTCGTGTTCGAGCCAGTGGTGGTGGTCTGCGCTACGATGGTTTCGCCTTCGCGCACACGGACGGTGAATTGGTCGCCGGTAAAGCGGCGCCCATCGATCCCCATCTGCTTTCTGAGCTGCACCCGTGGGTGCGCGCCGTTGGTGAACGTGCACACCAGCGCCTCGCCGAACTGGAGCTGGCCGAGACTGGCGCTGGTCGCCGCGAGGTTGTTGGGCAGGCCCGCGCGGGTCGGGCCAGCGATGTTCGAGCAGGTCAGGCTCGCGCTGTATTGCGCCAGCGAGCTGACGCTGCCGCTCGCCATGCTCTCGCGCACGGTGATCGGCACCCCGGCGGCCATCGTGACTGTCGGCGCGAGAAAAGGTCCGCTGCCGGTGCTGGTGGTGACCCCGCTGGAAAGCACCGCGTTGTTGGCGGTCGAGACGATCTCGAACCGGAACTGGTCGGCGGCATTGGCGCGCGGACCGGTGATGCGCTTTTCGAGTCTGATCGAGGCGAAGCGCACCGCGAACATCACCCCCTGAAGACCGCCCGCCTGGGTCTCGACCGTCACCGTGCTCGGGCTGTTGCTAGACAGGATATGCGCGCCGACCGTGCCCGGTGCACCGGTGATGGTGACATTGGAGGTGCCCACCCCACTGATAAGGGGAATCGTGCTGCCGCTGATCGGAGGCGCGATGTCGAGCACCTGCCAAGCGCCGCCATTGGTGCCGAGCCGGAGGGCCTCACCGTCGTTCGAGGATTCCCCGTCCGCCACGACAAAGGCGAAGACCGAGGCAGCCGCGCCGGTTGGAGGGGTGATGGAGATTCCCGAAATTGTGACCAATCGCGTTCCCGCGCTCGCGGTGTAGAGCACCGGGCGCCCGGGGATGCCGATGAACGAGGTGTTACCGACCGAGGATCCGCTCCACGAGGGCGCGGCGACGGTGTTGTAGGCGGTCCCGCTGCCACCCGTGACCCTGAGGTTGAAGCGCAGCACTGAACCGTCCGTGAGGGTGAAGGTCATGTTCTGGCCCGAGGCGGAGCGGGCGGTGCTGTCGTTGTACTGGGCAAGGTCGAGCCAGCAATAGGTCTGCCAGCTGGACGGCGCAGTGCCCTGCGAGGCGGCCGTGCCGCAACTCTGGGCATGGGCCGCGGGGCTCCACATCAGCCCGACAACAAGCAGGCACAGCGCCATCAGCTTGCGCAGCAGGGGCGGCAGACGGTTCATCCCTTCCGCATAGGAAAGCATGGTAAACAGGCGGTTAGCAAACCGCTCCCGCGGGCGGGCGGTGCGGTTCATCGCCCCAGCCCCAGGACATCGAGGCTCGATGCGTCGAACTTCATGCGCACCGCCGCGAACACGCCCTTGTCGGTGTTGCGTGCCGGGCCGAAATCGCCGTCGCGGAAGCCTTCTATATTGTAGCCGAGGGTGACGAGCATCCCCTGCGCGGGCACCACGCCGATGGTCGGGCCGTAGGCGAAGCTCGTCACCTCGTCGTCTAGGCTGCTACGCACCGTGGTGCTGGCGCCGATCTCGATGCGCTCGCCGATCCCGATCCGCGCATCGCCCCCGACCAGCACCGAGGTACCTTCGAAATCGCTCCCCTCGAAGCGGTCGAGATTGTGCCGCGCGCCGAGGAAAAGCGCGAAGTCGTGGCGGCGCACCTCGGCGCCGTTGATATGCTCGCGCGGGCTGAAGTTGCCCGAGAGGCTGGCAATAAGACGGCGCGTGGCGGCATTGCCGTCGACCACCAGCGCGGTCCGGCCGGCACCGCCCGCGCCGCCGATCTCGCCCGCCACCGCGCCGGTGATCCGGTCGGAGCGGAATTCGATCCGCCCGAGCATGGCGAGCGGCGAGGCATCGGGGCGGTGGGCGAAGGCAATGCTGGCATCGAGGATTTCCGCGGCGGCGCCGTTGGCGGCGTCCGAACGCGTCCAGGTGATGCCCGAGCCGACGAGGCTGCCCTCGCCGAGCTGGCGGATCGCGCCCAGCAGCGCGCCCTTGCGGTCGGCGGTCTCGCCGTCGCGCACTTCGCCGCGCGCGGTGATGCTCCAGCGGTCCTTGCGCCACGCCGCGCCGAAGGTGAGCGCGGTGAAGTCCTCGAACAGCAGTCCGCCGGTGATCTGCCCGCCGCTCGCCGCCGGCTGGGCTGGGTTGACGAGGTCGCCCGCGTCCGGCGCGCCGCCCAAGGTGCGGTTGCCGTCGAGCGTGGCGTCGATCGTCAGTTCGGGGCTGATCTGGAGCGTCTGCGACAGGCCGAAGGCGGCGAAGCTGCGGGTGCCGTTCTCGCCGATGCTCTCCTCGCCCAGCGTGGTGGTGACCTGCCCACCCTGCCACGGCGCGACCTCGATGCCGCCGCGCAGCTGGCGGGCGTTGAGGTTCTTGCCGTCGGCGATCTCGTAGGTGCCCACCAGCCGCACGTCCTGCGTGATCGCATAGCGCAACCCCAGCCGGTGGCGCGCGGGCAGATCGAGGCTCTCGGCCTCATCGAGCGCGATCGCGGTCCCGGCCGAAAGCTCGAGCCGGTTGCCCATCAGGCGCTGGGTGGCGCCGGCTTCGAGCATGGTCGAGGTGGCGGTGCTGCCGTCGGTCAGGCGGTCGTCGAAGCGGGTGATGCCGAGCCGCAAGTCGGTGCTCTGGCGGGTGAACATCACCTGCCCCTGCGCCGCGCGGCGGCGGGCGGCGTCGGTCAGGCTGTCGTCCTGCCACAGGCTGCCGACGAGGCTGAGCTCCTCGCTCAGCAGCACGCGCCCGTCGACGCCGATCTTGCGGCGTCCGCGTTCGACGGCGTTCTGCTGGCCGATGCCGTATTCGGCGTCGACCTGGCGGGCATAGGCGATGAGGTCGAGCTTGCCGGTCTGGTGCTGGACTTCCGCGAGCCAGCCGGTGGCGAGATCGCCCTCGCGGCGGCTGAGCGCGATCTCGGCGCGCACCTCGGTGTTCTCGCCGACCCGGGCGAGCAGGTCGAGCGCGCCGATATCGGTGCGGCGGGCGACACCGCCCGGCCCTTCGAGCCCTGCGTCGGTGAGCGCGGTCGCGCCGATCCGGACGCTGCCGCCCTCGCTGGTCCAGTCGGCGCGCACCCCGGCGTTCATCTCCGCCTCGCCCGCACCGTCGGTCTCGAACTCTATGACGATGAACTGCGGGTTGAGGTTCTCGTCGCGGCTCAGCACGGGAGCGGCAAAGCGGATCGTCCCGGCGAGCAGGTCGATGTCGTAATCGGTGAAGCGGGTGAGGACGTGGCTCGACACGATCTGTTCGGGCCGGAAACGGTCGCGCACTTCCAGCGTTACGCGCTCGGAATTGGCGAGGATGCGGCGGCTGGCGAGGCTGTAGGGGCCGGAGATGCCCTGGCCCTGGATCTCCTGGCGCTGGAAGCGGCTGGCGATCTCGGCGGCAAAGCCCTGCGCCTTGACCGCGCCGAACCGCGCCTCGGCCTTCACGCCCGTCGCGGTGCGGTTGTAGTTGGCGAGGCGGGTCTGGTTGAAGGCGGTCTGGAAATCGCCGTAGAGCGCGTAGAAGGTCGCTGTCTCGATGCGCACGTAGAGCTTCTCGCGGCTGGCGGCATCGAACTGGCGGGCCGAGGCGTCGCCGAAGACGGTATAGTAGGCGGCCGGATCGATCGCGCCGAGCGCCGGGCTGTCCTCGCGCTGGCGGGCGCTGTCATAGGCGAGGGTGAGGAGATATTTCCCCAGCACCCGCCCCTTGGCATAGAGCGCAACCCGCGCGTCGTCGCCCAGATCGCTGTCGAACTGGCCGGCCCGCTCCATGTTGTCGGCCACCGAACGCGCGCCGAGCGTGCCTTCGGCAAGGCCGATGACGGTCCATTCGATGTCGCCCGGCTCGATCCAAGCCTCCAGCTCCTGGCGACGGGTGATCTCGCCGTCGGCGAAGGCGAAGTCGAGCCTGAGCGAGCCGCTGACCATGGTCGGCGCGAGTTCGATCCGTGCGATCCCCTCGCTGCCCTCGACCACCCAGCGGGCCGCCATCGGGGCGGTGCCGGTCAGCTGGTTGAGCTGCTGGCGGTCGATCTGTTCGGCGCTCTGGTAGGGGGCGTTGAGCGTGAAGTTGCCCGACAGGCCCTCGCGCAGCGGGCGGTTGTTGCGGTCGAGCACACGGATCGCCACCACCGGACGGGTGCGGCCATCGGCGACGAGGTTCGAAAGCTCGGGCAGGAATTCGACGCGGGCCGGGGCGCGGGTGAAGAACACCTCGCGGGTGAAGGTCTTGGAGACCTCGCCGAAGGAATTGACGATGCGCGCCTCGAGCACGGTGCGGTCGGTCGGCAGCTGCACCCCGCGCCACTGGCTGATCGCCCACTTGCCACGTTCCGGGTTCTGGGTGCCGTCGAAGGCAAGCGGATCGACCGGCTTGCCGTCGACCAGCAGCTGCACGGTCTGGCCGCGGCGGTGGCGCACGACCACGCGGATCGCAGGCGCGCGGGGGTTGGCGTCGATGGCGGGTGCGATGAAGCCGTCCTCGCCATCGCCAAGCGCCATCATGTCGGCGACGTCGAGCTTGGGCTCGGTGGCGGGGGCCGTCTCGGCCCCGGCCTCGGGTTCAGGTTCGCCCTTGGCTTCGGCGGGGGCGGCGAGCGGGGCGAGCGCGCCCTCGGGCAGGACGGCGTGGAAATCGGCGACGACCAGGCTGCCGCCCTGGCCGATCGCGAAGCGCGAGATCGCGCTGCCGGCGTTGCGGGTCGAGCGGGTGCAGTCGACGAAGCGGCCGCCCTCGGGCAGGGTCATGGGGGCGACCTGCACCACGTGGGTGCCGGGCACGACGCCCTCGAAGTGGTAACGGCCATCGGCATCGGTGATCGCGAAGCTGCCGTCTTCCAGCATCACCCGCACACCGGCGATCCCGCGGCGCTCTGCCTCGGGCAGGGTGCAGCTGCCGGCCATAACGCGGCCGATGATGGTCATGCGGTCGGCGATCCCGTCGCGCACAAGATCGATCGCCGCGCTCGCCCGCGCATCGCGGCCCAGTGTGTCGCGGGCGAGGGCTTCATTGACCACGCGGCCCGGAGGTGCATCGGGGCGCACGCTCATGGCGTAGGTGACCCGCGCCGAGGTGCCGCCGGGCAGATCGCCGAGCGTAATCGTCAGCACCCGACCGTCAGGGGCGACGGTGACCGCCTGCGGTGCGGGCGCGCCGTTCACGCGGATCGAATCCGGCCGCAGCCTCAGCCAGCGCGACGGGGTGTCGGTGACGCTGACTCCGCGCCGCACGCGATCGGGATCGGTGTTGGCGATGGTGACGGTGTAGAACACCACGTCGCCCGGCGTCGCACGGGTGCGCGAGGCGGTCTTGGTCATGGCGAGTGCGAGCGCCGGACGATCGACCGGCACGTCGACTTCGTAGGGCGCGGGATCATCGAGCACGAAAACGTCGCCGAAGGATCCGGCGCGGATAAGATAGGGGCGCCCATTGGGGCGGGTGACGCGGGCCAGCGCCTCGCGCGTGGCGGCGGAGGGCGCGGTGTAGGGTGCCGGCGGCTCGATCACCAGTCGATAGCGTCCGGCGTTGGTGAGCGGGAACCAGAACTCGCCCGGCCCCATCGGCACGGTGCGGCCCGCACCGTCGGTGACCGCCTGGCCCGAGACCATGCTCGAGGGCCAGGGAGTGACGCCGTCCTCGGCGAACACGGTGGCAGGGGCACCGGTCGCGGCGTTGACGAGGGCGATGCGCGCGCCGTCGACCGGCGCGCCGGTCTCGCTGTCGAAGACCACGCCGAAGGGGTCGATCAGCACGTCCACCTCGGCCGAGACCATGCTGGCTTCGGTGCCGGGCTGCATCGCGGCGATGGTGATGCGGGTGTTCTCGCCCACGCTGAGGCGGCAGTCTTCCTGCGCCAGCGGCGGGGGGATGCGCAGCGTGTCGATCACGCCGGCGAAGACGCCGCTGTCGGGCGCGGTCTCGAACACCGTCATGGTCTCGTGGTCGCCCTCCGGTGTGGTAAGCACGACGGAGAGGCTGTCGATCGCGGTGCGGTCGCGGTTGGCGGCGGCGGCGACGATCTCGAAGAACAGGGGTTCGCCGCCGCGCAGGCGGTCGGCGGGCGTGACGCTGGCGCTGGCCACCGCGGTGGCCGCAGCGGAGGAGGGCGAGGTGCCGGCCGTCGCGTTGGCGCGCAGCCGCGCCGCCGGGCCGCTGGTGAGGCCGCACTGCGGCGGGCGGTAGACGAGCTCGGCGCCCGCTCCCTTGACCCGGCGGAACACGCGGATCGCGGGCGGGGCGGGGGGAGCCGCGGGAAGCGCGGCGACATCGAAGCGCACCGGGTTGCTCGACACCCTTTTGCGGGCGCCGTCAGCCTCCCAGGTGGCCTCGGCGATATTGGTCACGGTGCGCACGGTCTGGCCGTCGCCCGTCTGGGCGTGAACCCCCTCCTGCGGCACGCCGAGAGGCAGAAGCGCTGCGAGCAGAATCGCTGCCACGCGCCGCAAGGAGGGGGAAACACGCAAGACCTAAGTCCGGATCGAGGATCAGTCGATCGTGACCAGGAAGTAGAGCGAGCGGGTCTGGCCGGCAGCGACGTCGCTGAGGCTGCCCGACACGCGGTCTTCACCATTGGCGCCGCCGCCTGCGGTGAAGGTGCCGCCCGCGATCCCGTTGGTGCAGCTCGCATCGCCGTTGATGCGGATCGAGCCGTTCACGAAGGACACGTCGGTCGGCAGGTCGTCGGTCAGGACCACGTCGGTCGCGGTGGCCGCACCCGAGGCGTTGGCCACGGTGATGCAGTATTCCACCGTCGCACCCGGGATCGCCTTGGGATTGTTGGTCCCGTTGACCGTGTCGCTCACCACGCGGCTCGACTTGAGCAGGGTGACGACCGCGCCCGACACGGCATAGCGGCCGGTGTCGGAGAAGGCGCCGTCGCGCGCCACGTCGGTATCGCCCTGGCCGTCGAACAGCACGGTGTCGATGCCCGCGGTGTTGCTCGCGGATTCGACCAGCTCGGCGCCCAGCGCGCCGACGCCGCCGGCCGCATGGGCATTGGCGGTGAGGGTCACGTCGAAGGTGTTGCCGTTGACCGCGTTGAGGCCGATGTCGGCGAGCACGATGACTGCCACGGTGACGCCGTTCGCAGCCGAACCGACTTCATCAAGGTAGGTGATCGAACCGGCTTCGAATTCCGCCTGGCTCAGCACGCGGTTGCCGTCGGTGTCGCGGAAGACACGGAAGTTGCCAATATTGTTGGCGTTGCCGGCGTTGAGCGCCGCTGACAGGGCAAGGTCGACGCTGCTGTTCGACAAGTTGGTCACGTCGAAGGCGATCGCGCGGTTGGTCTGGCCCGGCCCGACGCTCGTGTCGGCGGTGCCGGCATAGGTCACGTTCACGTTCACGCGCTGGTCGACGGTGAAGCTGTCGCTCGCCGTCTGGGCGTTCTGGGTCACGCCGTTGACGTTGAAGCTGACGCTGACTTCGTTGGTGATGGTGGATCCCGCGCTGGTCCCTTGGGCCAACGCAGGGGCGCTGGTCATCGCGACGAGCGCAAACGCGCTCACCGCACCCAGCAACTGCTTGGTGGTCTTCATAGGTCTGGTCCCGAGTGTTGGTCCTGCGTCAATGATTCCGCCCGCAAGACGTGGCGGTCATCTCCCGCCGGTCAGCGGATGATGGCTGGATAGGTGAGCCTGCCTGAGGCGCCGGGCGCAATGCTCGCCAGCACCCAGCGGACGTGGGTCACGTCCTCGTAGGTCGCAGGACGGGTTGCGCCGTCCGGATTGGTGACAGTAAGCGCGCCGAGTACGCCCCAGGTCTTGCCCCCGTCGACCGAAAGCACCAGCGCCGGATCGGCGTCGGGCGCGAGCCGCACTGCGGCTGATAGGGGGTTGGTCACGGTGAAGTTGGTCACCGCCTCGGCGCCCTTGTTGGCATAGTCAGTGCCGAACACCAGCCGGTCGCCGGGCACGATGTTGGTCGGCTCAACCAGTTCGGTGCGCTCCTTGCCCTCGGCGTCGGTGGTGATCTTCACCGCTTTGACGTCGCCGGCGAGGGTGACGGGGATGGCATTCTGCGCGGCGAGCGGCAGGGCGGGCAGGGGGAAGGCCGAAGCGGCAGCGGCGGCAATCATGATCTTGGAAAGCGACTTCATGGCTGGAACCTTGTTCTGGCTGTTTTTCACTTATCGATGCTGACGTTGAAAGTGATTGCGCGGGCAGTGCCGGCGGCGGTGGTGCCGAGATCGACCCTGATCCCGTCCGCGTCGGAGGCGGTGCCGGCATCGCCGTCGGTGCCGTCGGTGAGCGCGGCCGCGTCGAGCGTGAGCGAGCCCGGGATGTAGGTGGTGCCGTCGGGAATGGCGTCGGTGACGACAAGGCTCGCGACCGATCCGGTCCCCCCCACCCGCGCCTCGATGGTGAAGGTAGCGATCGCGCCGGGAACGGCGCTGGTGCCGCCGAAGGGATCGCGCAGGGTGACCGATTTGCGAAGCTCAACCCCCGCGACCGCGTTGATGAGCGCGCCGCGCGCGGTCGCAGCGGCACCGGTGGTGCCGAGGATCGCGTCCCCGCCGTCCACGCCCGCGCCGGCGAAGACCGTACCGGGCGTGCCGGTGCCGGTGACGGCCTCGGCGCGAAGATCGACATTGCTCCGCTGGCCGTCGGTCGCGGTCTGCGGCACGGTGGCGAGCACGAAGACCGTCGGCCGCGCATCGGCGGCGAGCACGGCGGTCGTCTGCGGCTGGGCAAGGATCTCGTCAACGCCTTCCTCGTAGGTGCCGTTGCCGTTGCTATCGATTGCAATCGCACGAAACGTGAGATCGAAGTCGTTGCCCGCGACGGCCATGTTGGCGGCGAGGCGGAAGGCCTCGGGTCCATTTCCCTGGTTGGTGAGCTCGAAGGTCAGCACCGCGTCCCCCGGACGCGTGGTGAGCGGCCCCGGGTCGAGCGAGGTGAGCGTCACGTCGAGCAGTTCGTCGACGCGGACCGTGACGGTGTTCGAGTTGACGCTGCGCTGAACGCCCCCCTCGTCATAACTGGCGACCGCGGTGTTGCGGATCAGCGTTCCGGCGGTCACGCCCCCGGCGTGCGCAGGGGCAGGCGCGAGCGCACCGGCCAGCATGGCAGGGACGAGGATCGTGGCTAATGAGGCGTAAAGGCGAGCATGGGTGTTCATGCCCCGGGGAACTACGGAAAAATAGTTACCGGGCCGTTAGCTATCGGATGATATTCAGTATGGCGCACCCCCTCCTTTCGGACTGGTCAAGTGGCGAACAAGTTAGCCTGATCGGCAAAGGCCTTGAACTCAAGCGCATTGCCGGAAGGGTCACGCAGGAACATCGTCGCCTGTTCGCCGGGCTGACCCCGGAAGCGGATGGTCGGCTCGATCACGAAGGTGCAGCCGCCCGTGCGCAGACGTTCGGCGAGCGCCTCCCAGTCCGCCATTTCGAGGACCAGCCCGAAATGCGGCACCGGCACGCCGTGCCCGTCGACATGGTTCGACGCCCGGTCACCCGCCTGCCCCGGCGCGAGGTGGGCGACGATCTGGTGACCGTGGAAATCGAAATCGACCCACTCGTCCGACGAGCGCCCCTCGGCGCAGCCCATCACCTCCCCGTAGAAGCGCCGCGCCTCGGCGAGATCGTCGACGGGAAAGGCGAGGTGGAAGGGGGGCAGGGTCATGGGCGGGCTCCTCGATTCCTGCCTGCGTTAGACCGTTCAGCCTCGACAGGGGAAGTCTGAATTCCTAGGGGAGCCGCTCAACCGTTCTCGCAAGGTGGAGCAGACGGCCCATGAAACTCATCATCGGCAACAAGAACTATTCGAGCTGGTCCCTGCGCGGCTGGCTCGCGGTCAAGCAGTCGGGCCTCTCCTTCGAGGAACTGACCGTGCCGATCATGGGCGAGGAGTGGGACCGGCTGAAGCAGGACATGGGCGAGGTCCAGCCCTCCAGCGGCAAGGTGCCGATCCTGTGGGACGGCGATTCCGTGGTGTGGGACAGCCTCGCGATCATGGAATACTGCGCCGACAAGGTCGGGCGCGAGCGGTTCTGGCCCAAGGACGAGCCCGCGCGCGCGATGGCCCGGGCGATGGTGGCCGAGATGCATTCGGGCTACCTCAGCTTGCGCCGCGAACTGCCGATGAACATCCGCCGCCGGGTGGAACTGCCGGGCCTGTCAGACGCGACCCGCCACGATATCGTGCGCATCCTCGGTCTGTGGGCGGAAGCCCGCGCGCGCCACGGCCGCGCGGGGCCCTACCTGTTCGGAACCTTCGGCGCCGCGGACATCTTCTATGCGCCGGTGGTCACGCGCTTCGTCACCTACGGCATCGGCGTCCCCGGCTTCGCACAGGCCTACATGGAAGCGATCACCGAGCATGAATGGATGCGCGAGTGGACGGGCGCGGCCGAGGAAGAGGAATGGGTGATCGAGCAGTTCGAGATGGTGCGCTGATCCCCGGCTAGGCGAAAGCCTTGGTCAGGAACCACGCCGCCACGCCCAGCATCGCCAGCGCCAGCACCCGCCGCACGATCCGCGCGCGGCTCTCCGCCATGAGCGCCACGCGGGCGTGCTCGGCAGCGAGCACCAGCGCGCCGTGGATCGCAGTGGCTATCCCGACGCTCACCGCCCCCAGCACCAGTCCCTGCTCCATGGTCGGCCGCCCGTCCGCGACGAATTGCGGCATCACGGTGATGAGGAACAGGGCCGACTTGGGGTTGAGCACATTGATCGCGAACCCCGCGAGGGCGTGACGTTCCCCGCTCCGGCGCGGGGTGGCGGTGGGCGAGCTTTCGCCCGCATCGCGCCATGCCTCGAGTGCCAGCCACACCATCATCGCCGCCGCCAGCACCGAAACCGCCGTGGTCAGCGCCGGGCCCTGCGCCAGGATCAGGCTCGCCGCGATGACGCTGAGCGCGGCGTTGACCGCAAGCCCGAGCGCCACGCCGGCAACCGCCCTCAGCCCCGCGCCGCGCCCCTCGGACAGGGTCAGCGTCACCAGCCACGCCATGTTGGGCCCGGGCGTGACCTCGACCAGCAGCACGGCAAGGGCGAAGCCCGCCCAGTCGACCAGAGGGTCGATCACGGTACGCGGCGCGCGTCGTAGCGGGTGCCGTCCTTGCGGGCGTAGCCATCGGCGTCGAACACCATGTCGATGTCGGGATATTCCCCGCTGTCGGAGGCCTTGTCGCCGGCGCTTATCGCGACGAAGACGCAGGGCGCCCCGGAGCGGTTGTGGAGGCAGTGCCCGTTCGCCTTGCCGGCCGGAAAGGCGAGCACGTCGCCCGGGCCGACGGACGTTTCGCCGGCATCGTCGATCAGCACCGCATGGCCTTCGAGGATCACCACCAGTTCGTCCTGCCCGCGGTGCCAGTGGCGCTGCGAGGAAAAGGCGCCGGGCAGAAGGGTGACGTGGCTCGCGCCCATCAGGCCGAACCCGGCCGCAGGCGCAAGGCGGCGATACCACCGCCCCTCGACCGCCGCATCGAAGGGCGGCGGGTAGCCGGTGGCATTGGTCAGGGGGATCGCGGCAAGATCGAGCTTGGGCATCGGAGGCAACTCCTGCTAGGCCCGTCAAGATGCTCGACACGCTCGATATTGCCAAGCGCCTGATCGCCGCGCCTTCCGTCACCCCCGCCACCGGGGCGGTGTTCGCCGAACTCGAGGCGATGCTAGTGCCGCTGGGCTTTGCCGTCCACCGTTTCAGGCGGGGGGATGGCCCGGAAGGGTCCGACGAGGCGCCGGTGGAGAACCTCTTCGCCCTGCGCACCGGACCCGAAGGCTCGCGCCATTTCGCCTTTGCTGGGCATCTCGACGTGGTGCCGCCGGGTGAGGGATGGGCCTCCGATCCCTTCGAGCCGCAGGTGCGCGGCGAGCTGCTCCACGGGCGCGGCGCGGTCGACATGAAGGGCGCGATCGCGGCGATGGTCGCCGCCGTCGCCGAGGTGCCGCAGGACGCCGGCACGATCAGCTTTATCATCACCGGCGACGAGGAAGGCCCGGCGCTCCACGGCACGCGGGCGCTGATCGATCACATGGAGGCCGCCGGGCACCGCCCCGACCTCTGCCTTGTCGGCGAGCCGACCTCGGTCCACCGGCTCGGCGACATGGTCAAGATCGGGCGGCGCGGCTCGGTCAACATCTTCATCGATGCGGAAGGCACGCAGGGCCACGTCGCCTATCCCCACCTCGCCGACAATCCGTTGCCCCGGCTGGTCGCGATCCTCGCCGAACTCGACGCCCTGACGCTCGACACCGGGACGAAGTGGTTCCAGCCGAGCAACCTCGAGATCACCGACATCAACGTGGGCAACCGCGCGCACAACGTCATTCCCGCGGCCGGCCACGCGCGCATCTCGATCCGCTTCAACGACCTGCACACCGGCAAGAGCCTGTCCGACCGCGTCTGCGCCATCGCCGAGAAGCACGGCGGCAAGGCGCGGCCCATCATCTCGGGCGAGCCCTTCCTGACTGAGCCGGGCGCCTTTTCGTCCCTGGTGAGCGCGGCGGTCGAGGCCGAGACCGGGGTGGTGCCGGAACTTTCCACCACCGGCGGAACTTCCGATGCGCGCTTCCTGCGCAGCGTGTGCCCGGTGATCGAATTCGGCCTGTGCAACGCGACCATGCACAAGCGCGACGAGGCGGTGGCGATCCCCGATCTCGCCGTGCTCGCTCGCATCTACGCCCGCATCGCCCGCGCGGCGCTGGCGCTGGGCGAGGAGTTGAAGGAGTAACGTCGTGTCGGTCTGGTTTCGGGTTCCCCTGTGGCAGCGGGTTATAGCTGCCCTGATCCTCGGCATCATCGCCGGGCGGTTGTGGGGACCCGGAGCCGAGAGCATCAAGATCATCGGCGATGTCTTCATCGCCTTCATCAAGATGCTGGTGGTGCCGCTGATCTTCTTCAGCCTCGTCGCAGGCGTCGCCAGCATCGGCGACCTGAGAAAGCTTGGCGCGGTCGGCTGGCGGGCGATGCTGCTGTTCGTGGTGACCGGACAGATCTCGGTGTGGCTGGGCCTGGGGCTGGGCACCGTGATCGGACCGGGCGTGGGGGTCGACACCTCCGGCATCGACATGGGCGCAGCCCCTCCGCCCAACGAGACGACATGGCGCGACATGGTGCTGGGCATGATCCCGCAGAGCCCCGTCCAGGTCATGGCCGACGTCAACGTGCTGCCGCTGATCGTCTTCTCGCTCTTGATCGGGATCGGCATCCTGATGGCCAAGGAGGACGGCGCGCCGGTGCTGCGGATCTTCGAGAGCGGCTCTGTGGTGATGCAGAAGGTCACCATGATCGTGATGGAGCTCACCCCCTTCGGCGTCTTCGCGTTGATGGCCTGGGTGGCGGGCACGCTCGGCTTCGATGCGCTGGCGGCGCTCGGCAAGCTGGTGTTCCTCAACTACCTCGGCTGCGCGCTGATCATCGTCCTGGTCTATGGCGGGATGATCAAGCTGGTGGCGCGCCAGCAGGTCACGGGCTTCTTCCGCGGCATCGTCGATGCGATGGCGGTGAGCTACTCCACCGCCAGTTCCAACGCCACCCTGCCGGTGACGCTGCGCTGCGCCGAGCGCAATCTCGGCGTCTCGAGTTCGGTCGCGAGCTTCGTCGTGAGCCTCGGCGCGACGATCAACATGAACGGCACAGCCATGTATCTCGGTTTGGCGACGCTGTTCGGCGCGCAGATCTTCGGGGTGGATCTGAGCTGGGCCGACTACGGCATGATCGCGCTGCTGGGCACGCTCGGGGCGGTCGGCGCGGCGGGGATCCCGGGGGCGGGGCTGATCATGATGGCGCTGGTGTTCGGCGCAGTCGACGTGCCGCTCGAGACCATCGCCTTCGTCGCTGGGGTCGACCGCATCATGGACATGATGCGCACCACCACCAACGTCACCGGCGATGCCGCCGTGGCCGTAACAGTGGCCAGCCTCACGGGCGAGATTGACAGGGCAGAGCTGGTCAGCGCAGACGACATCTGAGCAGGCGTCCGGTCGGATTGCGCGCTGCGATTCAACGGAAACGGGCAGAAATGGACCGCAAGCTCACGCTCTACATCCTCGTCGGCATGGTGCTCGGCGTGATCGTCGGCCAGGTGCTCAACCAGACGATCGATCCGGCGGTGATCAAGGAATCGATCGCGCCGTGGTTCAAGCTGCTCAGCGACATCTTTCTCAACCTCATCAAGATGCTGGTCGCACCGCTGGTGCTCTCGACCATCGTCGTCGGCATCGCCCACATGGGCGACAGCGCGGCGCTCGGCCGCATCGGCGTGCGGGCGCTGACCTGGTTCATCACCGCCAGCCTTGTGTCGATCGGCCTGGGCCTCGTGCTGGTCAACATCTTCCAGCCCGGCGTCGGCGCGCCGATCCCCGATGTGGCCGCCGCGACTGCCGCAGTTGGCGAGGTCAAGGAGCTGAAGGCGACCGACTTCATCCTCTCGATCTTCCCCAAGAACGCGGTCGAGGCGCTGGCGACCAACAACATCCTGCAGATCCTCGTCTTCTCGATCTTCGCCGGGGTCGCGCTGTCGGCCATCGGCGAGCGCGGGCAGGCGTTAGTCAAGGGCGCGGATGCGCTCGCCGAGATGATGCTTCAGGTCACCGGCTACGTGATGCGCTATGCGCCGGTCGCGGTGTTCGGCGCGCTCGCCAACGTCGTCGCGGCGAGCGGGCTGGCGATCCTCGGCACCTATCTCACCCTGCTGCTGGAATTCTACTTCTCGCTGGTGCTGCTGTGGGTGATCCTCCTCGGCGCGGGGGCGCTGTTCCTCGGCGCGCGGACGTGGACGCTGATCCGCTACATCCGCCAGCCGCTGATGATTGCCTTCTCGACCGCCTCCTCCGAGGCCGCGCTGCCCAAGCTGTTCGAGCAGCTCGACCGCTTCGGGGTGCCGCGCCGCATCTCGGGCTTCATGCTGCCGCTGGGCTACTCGTTCAATCTCGACGGCTCGATGATGTACATGAGCTTCGCGACGATCTTCATCGCGCAGGCCTATGGCATCGACCTCAGCATCGGCACGCAGATCATGATCCTGCTGACGCTGATGATCTCGTCCAAGGGCATCGCCGCCGTGCCGCGCGCGAGTCTCGTGGTCATCACCGGCACGCTGGCCATGTTCGGGCTTCCCGTGGAGGGCGTGGCGATCATCCTCGCCATCGACCAGTTCCTCGACATGGGTCGGACCGCCACCAACGTGGTCGGCAACGCCGTGGCGACGGCGGTCATCACCAAGTGGGAGGGGATGCTCGAGGTCGAGGAGCCCGACTATGTCGAGCACCCCCACGCCCCGGCCCACACCGCCGCCGACGGCCGGGCGGGGCTGGAGCTCGACCCGAGCAATTTCGAGGAAGGGCGCTAGGCGCGCGCTCGGTGGCCGAGCGGCGCTGGCCGACCCGTCATCCGGGGCCCGCGGTCTGTTCGCCCTGCGAGCGCTACCGCTACCGTCTGGAACGGATCATCGGGCCGGGCCCCTCGCTCGCGGTCGTGATGATCAACCCCTCGCGCGCCACCGCCGACCTCGACGATCCGACCATCGACCGGGTGCAGACGATATGCCGACGACTGGGCTACGGCCGCGCGATGATCGGCAACCTCTTCGCCTGGCGCACGCCCGATGTGGCGGAGCTGGCGCGGGTGCCCGATCCGGTGGGTCCGGACAATGATACACACCTTGCTGCGATTACGCGCGAGGCGGACGCGATCTGCGTCGCATGGGGTGCGCCCGGCAAGCTGCCCTGTTCCCATGCCAACCGCTGGCGCGCGGTTGCCGACCTTCTCGAGGCCGCGGGCAAGCCGGTCCTCTGCCTGACGCATCTGAAAAGCGGCCATCCGCGCCATCCGCAGATCCTGATCCACGAGACGCCCCTGCCGCTCTGGCAGCGCCCCGCCTGACGCCGTCCCGGCTCTATTCCTTCGCCCGCTTCACATATTCCACCGGCACGAAATCGCCGAGGCTGCATCCCCCGCCGCGCTGCACCACGCCGCCGATGTTCTGGATCGAATAGACGATCTGCTGGCGGCACAGCTGGTTGATCGAGGTCTCGTAACTGATCGCGCGGTCCATGCCGAGGCCCGGGCAACGCTGGGCAAGGATGTTGCGATAGACCTTGCCGCCCTGCATCTCGAAATCGATCACCTGGTCCGAACGCACAACCGTGTTGCGGACCTGCGCGCGGTCGATGCAGTTCTGGCCTTCGCCAAGCACCGTCGCCTCGGGCGCTGCGGCGATGGCGGCGGCGGAGCGGGCGGCGACGGTCTCGGGATCGGCGGGGGCACAGGCCGCCGCGAGCAGCGGCAGCGGGGCGAGGGCGAGGAAGCGCAGGTTCATGGCATGTCTCTCCGTCGGTTGCCGCGGCATCATGGCACGGGCCCTTGTACCCTGCCTTAATCCATGCCGCCATCCGCCGCCGCGCGGCCCTTTGGCGGCTCGGTCACCTTCTTGCGGAACGAGCAAAGGTCCTCGACCTTGCAGTGCCAGCATTCGGGACTGCGCGCCTTGCAGACATAGCGCCCGTGGAGGATCAGCCAGTGATGCGCGTGGAGGCGAAAGGGCTGGGGGACGCGCTTCTCCAGCTTGGCCTCGACGTGATCGGGGGTCTTGCCCTTGGCGAGCCCGGTGCGGTTGCCGACCCGGAAGATGTGAGTGTCGACCGCGAAGGTCTCCTGCCCGAACCAGCAGTTGAGCACGACATTGGCGGTCTTGCGCCCCACGCCCGGCAGGCGCACCAGATCCTCGCGCGTCGCCGGCACCTCGCCGCCATACTCGTCGACCAGCAGCTGCGACAGGGCGATGACGTTCTTCGCCTTGGAGTTGAACAGGCCGATGGTCTTGATGTGCTCCCGCAGCCCCTTCTCGCCGAGATCGAGCATCTGCTGCGGTGTCTCGACCTTGGCGAACAGCGCGCGGGTCGCCTTGTTCACCCCCACGTCGGTCGCCTGCGCCGAGAGGGCAACAGCCACCACCAGCTGATAGGCATTGCCATATTCCAGCTCGGTCTGCGGCGAGGGATTGTCCTCGGCGAGGCGGCGGAAGAACTCGAAGATCTGGTCGCGGGTCATGGCTGCGCCGGTGCCGCCGGTCCCGCGGGGGCGGGGTGCGCCGCCTTCCACTCCATCGCCATGAGCGCGCGCTTCTCGACCGAGGGGTGGGTGTAGAACAGCACCTCCTCGAGCGGCGAGGGGCGCGGGTAGCGGTATTCGGCGGTCTTCACCAGCGCGCTGGCGAGCGCGTCGGGCTCGTTCACCGTCCGGAGCGAATAGAGGTCGGCCTCGGTCTCGCCGATCCGGGTCAGCGTGTTGGTGAGCGGGGTGACGAGCAGCCCCAGCACCGACCCCACCACTGCGAAGACCGGCAGGCCGCGCGGCTCGTCGAGCCGTGCGTCGCTCCCCAGGAGGCGCGCGGTGGGCGCGAACAGGCGGTCTAGCAGGAAGAAGAACACCATCGCCAGCAGGGGGAAGATCACCGCATAGCGCCACACGTGGCCGAGCTTGTAATGCCCCGCCTCGTGCCCGGTCACCGCGCGCACCTCGGCAAGGCTCGCCTCCTTCAGGGCGACATCGGCAATCGCGATCCGGGCCGAGGGGCCGATCCCCGAGACGTTGGCGGTGAAGCGGTCGGACTGGCGCGATCCGTCATACATGAAGATGCGGTCGTGCGGGATGCCGACATCGTCGGCGATCCGTTCGAGCGCGGTGCGCACCTCGCCCGGCGGCACGGGCTGGTAGTCGTTGAACAGCGGTTCGATCAGCGGCGGGCCGGCCAGCAGGCCGAGCAGGGTCATCACCCCGGCAAGCCCCCCGCTCCAGAGCCACCAGCGGCGGCCGGCCTTGCGGATCAGGGCATAGACCCCCACGAGAAACAGCCCGACCAGCACAACGCTGATCGCCTCGCCGATCGCCTGCTGGCCGAGGAAATCGCCGAGCGGCTGGCTGGAGAGGCCATAGGCGCGCTCGCGGTGCCAGTCGCTGTAGATCGTCCAGGGCAGGGCGAGGACAGCCGAAATCAGCAGGAAGGCCGCGCTGACGGCATAGGTCGCCCAGAAGCGCGCCGGGTTGGCGAAGCGAGCGGCGATGCGGTCGAGCAGGCGCAGGCGCACCATCACGAAGGCGACCACCACCGATACCACCACGCCCCACAGCAGCATCCAGTGGTTGCCGGTGGTGTAGGCCTGGGCCTTGGCCAGCGCCTCGACCCCGAGACTGTCGACCATCCGCGCGGCGGCCTGCGCGGGCGTGAGGGTGGCGGACATGATGGTGGCTCCCCGTTTTCGTCTTGTGTGTTATTCAGATAATACGGTGGTGCGACAGAGGGTCAAGCCTCACAGCCCCAGCACGTCGTTCATGGTGTAGCGCCCTGCGCCCTGGCGGGTGAGCCACTCCGCCGCCTTCACCGCGCCGCGGGCGAAGATCATGCGGTTCTCCGCCGAGTGCGACAGCACGAGGCGCTCCTCGGGGCCGGCGAAGATCACCGAATGCTCGCCCGCCACCGTGCCGCCGCGCAGGGTGGCAAAGCCGATCGCGCCTTCTGCCCGCGCGCCGGTCATGCCGTGGCGGCCGCTCTCCATGTTGTCGCCGAGAACGATCCCGCGCACGCCGGCCGCTGCCTCGCCCAGCAGCTTGGCCGTGCCCGAGGGTGCGTCGACCTTCATGCGGTGGTGCATCTCCAGCACTTCGATGTCCCACTCCGGCCCGAGCTTGGCGGCGGCCTCGCGCACCAGATGCGCCATCAGCGTGACGCCGAGCGAGAAATTGCCCGATTGCAGCACCGGCACCGCCCGCGCGGCCTCGGCGAGCATCACGAAATGCGCCTCCCCGAGCCCGGTGGTGCCGACGAGGATCGGCTTGCCCGCGACCTTCGCCGCGCCGAGATTGGCGGCGAGGGCATCCGGCGCGGAGAAATCCACCAGCACGTCGCAGTGCCCCGCGTGCGGCCCGATGCTGCCCCCGGCGTCCACGCCCACGCACATCGCGTGCCCCGCCTGCGCGATCGCCGCCTCGAGCGCCTGCCCCATCCGGCCCTTGTGTCCGATCACCCCGAATTGCAGCTGTGCCATTGCGTGCCTCTATGCCCCATGCTTTGAATGGCCTCATGGCAGAGATTGAACGCATCGTCATCCTCACCGGCGCCGGCATTTCCGCCGAAAGCGGGATCGACACCTTCCGCGCGGCAGGGGGCCTGTGGGAGCAGCACCGGATCGAGGATGTCGCCACGCCCGAGGGTTTCGCGCGCGACCCGCGCCTCGTGCTCGGCTTCTACGACATGCGCCGCGCGGCCTTGGCGCAGGTCGAACCCAATCCCGCCCACGCGGCGCTGGCGCGGCTGGAGCGCGACTTCGCGGGCGAGCTGCTGCTCGTCACCCAGAACGTCGACGACCTCCACGAACGCGGCGGCAGCGCGCGGGTGCTGCACATGCACGGCGAATTGAAGAGCGCACTGTGCACCGCCTGCGGGACGCGCTCGCGCTGGGAGGTGCCGATGATCGACCGCCCGCCGTGCCCCGTCTGCCATGCGCCGATGCTGCGGCCCGATGTCGTCTGGTTCGGCGAGATGCCCTACGAGATGGGCCGGATCTACCGGGCGCTCGAGACCTGCGACCTTTTCGTGAGCATCGGCACCTCGGGCGCTGTCTATCCGGCGGCGGGCTTCGTGCAGGAAGCGCGGGTGAACGGCGCGCGCACGCTCGAACTCAATCTCGAGCCGAGCGAGGGATCGCGCCTGTTCCACGAGACCCGCCTCGGCCCAGCAAGCGCGCTCGTCCCCGAATGGGTGGACGAGGTGCTCAGTTCCGCGGGGGGTTAGGCGTCGGCGGGTTGGCCCCGCGTTCCTCGCTCCAGGTGCGGCCCGAGTCGGTCGAGCCGGTAATGTTCCCGTCGCGCGCGGACTCCGACGGCGCGGCGGGGCGCGGGGCGGGGCGGGAATCGCCGTGGTGCGAGACGGTCGGGTCGATGTCCCCCGGGGTGCCGCCCAGATCCGCGCGCGGATCCTCGTGGCGCTGGCGCTCGGCGACGGCGGCATCCTCGTGGTGATCCTGCGCCTTGCGGGCGCGCATCCACGAGACCAGTCCGATCACCAGTCCCGCGCCGAGCGTGAACAGCGCGAGGAACATGACCGCATCGAAATCGAAGTTCATGGGGAGGCCTCCTTGCTTGACAGGGAGGGCGACCGGGAGCGGTGCGACGATGTTCCGCGCGCAGGGGCGTTTCCGTGCCGCGCCGTGGCGCGCGCGCGTCAGGCCGAGGAGGCGGCGCCGCAAGCGCGGCAGGCGGGGTCCTTGCCGATGCGGATCGTGCGCATCGCGGGGGCGAGGCCGTCGAGGATATGGAGCCTGCCCCATTGCGGCGCGCCGAGGGTGCTCACCCCCGCCAGCAGCACCTTGATCGCCTGCATCGCCGCGAAGGTGCCCGCCCAGCCGGCCATCGCGCCGAGCATCCCGTCGTCGGCGCAGGTGTCGCAGTCCTCGGCGTCGAAGGCATCGCCGACGAAGCAGCGGTAGCAGGGCTCGCCCGGAAGGCTTCCGGCGAAGGCCCCGACCTGCCCCTGGAACCGCCCCACGGCGGCCGAGAGCAGCGGGATGCCGGCCGCCACGCAGGCGTCGGAAACCGCGAGGCGAGTGGCGAAATTGTCCGTGCCGTCGAGCACGAGGTCGGCGCCCGCGATCAGCGCCGCGGCGTTCTCCGGCGTGATCCGCGCGTCGGACACGTCGACGGCAAGCGCGTCGTCGAAATTGGCGAGCCAGCGCCGCGCCGAGACCGCCTTGCCGTAGCCGACGTCGCGGGTGGTGAAGATCGTCTGGCGCTGGAGGTTCGAGACATCGACCACGTCGTCGTCGACCAGCGCCAGCCGCCCGATCCCGCTCGCCGCGAGATACTGGAGGGCGGGAGAGCCGATCCCGCCGAGGCCGATCACCGCGACCTTGGCCTCCGCCAGCCGCACCTGCCCCGCGCCGCCCACCTCGGGCAGGACGATGTGGCGCGCAAAGCGGTCAAGACGTGCCGATGACAGGGTCATGACCGGTCATCCACCTTGCGACGCTCCTGCGTGAAAGCGCCGATGCCGTGCCACCACAGGAAGGCGATCACCGCGCCCTTGGTCGGCTGGAGCATGGCCAGCAGCATTGCGACGGAAACAGGCAGGAGGATGGCGAGGGTCAGCCACGCCGACACCCCGCCCGCGATGATCGCGATCACCACCGGCGCGAGCAGGTGGCCGACCACGAAGATGCCGATATAGGCCGGGAAGTCGTCGGCCTGCTGGACCGACCAGTCCTGCCGGCAATGGCCGCAGCGTTCGACCGGCTTCAGCCACTTCCTGAACAGCGCCGCTTCGCCGCAGCGCGGGCAGGTGCCCTTCGCGCCGCGCAGGAGGGCGGGAATCCAGCCTTCGGGCAGGCTGACAAGTTCGGGGGAAAGGCGCTGATGCGGCATGGACAGGCTGTTTACAGCCTGTGCACCGCCTGTCGACAGGCCTGTGGATGGGCCTGTCTACAAGACGGTGCAAAGCTTGCGGAGATTATGTGCGAATTCAGCTTTCGAGCTGGCGCAGCAGGCTGCGCACGTCGCCGTCCATGTCGGCGTCGCGCTGGCGCAGGTCCTCGATCAGCCGCACCGCGTGGATCACGGTCGAGTGATCGCGCCCGCCGAACTTGCGTCCGATCTCGGGATAGCTCCTCGGGGTCAGCACCTTCGAGAGATACATCGCCACCTGCCGCGGGCGCACCACCGCGCGGGCGCGGCGCTTGCTGCTCATTTCCGCACGGTCGATGCGGTAGAACTGGCAGACCGTGCGCTGGATCTCGTCGATCGTGATCCGGCGGCGATTGGCCGAGAGGATGTCGGTCAGCTGTTCTTCCGCCAGCTGGAGCGACACGTCCTGCCCGGTCAGCTGGGCATAGGCGATCAGCTTGTTGAGTCCGCCGACCAGCTCGCGCACGTTGCGGGTGATGGTGCGGGCTAGGAAATCGACCACGTCTTCCGGCACGCCCAGAGGCGCGAAGCGGGCGAGCTTGGAAACGAGGATCTTCTTGCGCAGCTCGATGTCGGCGGGCTGGATGTCGGCGACGAGGCCCATCGACAGGCGCGAGAGCAGGCGCGGCTCGACCCCGTCCAGCGCCTGGGGCGCGCGGTCGGCGGCGAAGACCAGCCGCTTGCCTTCGGCGAGCAGCGCGTCGATCGTGTAGAGCAGCTCTTCCTGCGCGCTCGCCTTGCCGATGATGAACTGGATGTCGTCCACCAGCAGCAGGTCGAAGCTGCGCAGCCGTGCCTTGAATTCGAGCGTCTGGCTCGACTTCAGCGCCTGTACGAATTCGACCATGAAACGCTCGGCCGAGCAGTAGAAGATGCGCGCGCGCGGGTGGACCTGCAGGTAGCCGTGGCCGATCGCGTGGAGCAGGTGGGTCTTGCCCTGCCCGGTCGCCGCCTTGAGGTAGAGCGGCGAGAACTGCGGTTGCTCCAATGCGGCCATGCGCTGCGCCGCATTGCAGGCGAGGATGTTGGCCTCGCCGGTAACGAAGGCGGCGAAGGTCAGCGAGGGATCGAGTCCGACCGAGGAGGTGAAGGTCGCATCGCCGAGGCTGCCGGCGGCCATCGCGATCGCGCTCGCGCCGTCATTGGCGGGGCGGCGGCCGTCGTCGAGGCGCAGGTCGGGCAGCTGGCGGCGGCCCGGGTGGACCATGATGTTGACCTTGCGCACTTCGCTGCGCGCGATGCTCCAGGCGAGCTGGAGCCGGTCGTGGAAGCGGTCGCGCACCCAGTTGGCCGAGAATTCGGTCGGCAGGTATAGATCGAGCGTCCCGCAGTCGCGGTTGAGCGCGCCCAGCTGGATCGGCTTGATCCACTGGCTGTGCAGCTGGTGCCCGAGATCCTTGCGCAGCCCCTGACTGATATCGGCCCAGTCGGCAGCGAGATTAACAGCTTCGGCGTCTTCCATCAGATGTTCGTCGGCCTGGCGGCCAGCGGCGCGCGCCTTGTCAGTCCTGTGCACAAGCTCATCCCCAATTCACGCATCGCCTGCAGGACCGCCCCGGATCCGACAGACTCAATTTAACCCCATTGCGACAGGCAATGCCTTTCCCTCCCCCGGAATCGCAATTCCGAAGAACCCCCCTGTCGGCCAGTTTGTTAAAGCACCCGGACTGTCCCGCGCCGGGTGGAGTTCATGTAAAGAACGCATCGTGCCGGAGCGCAAGCGCGAGTTTTTAAAAAAAGTGAAATAATCCTGTTGACTCGCCTCTACCCCGCAGACTTGCGTTGAACCGCCTGTTTTTCTTGGAAAATCCGAAATTCCGACACGCGAATCGCGGTGAATCCTGACATTTGTGCGGGAAAGGGTTGTCGCATTTGTCGCAATAGAAAAGGGCTGCGCTCGATGAGCGCAGCCCTTTGCCGATTTGAGGCCTGTCGGACCCGTGTTCACCCCTAGAGCGGGGCTAACGGAATCGCGGCGAATCGAATCAGAGCGTGGCGACCCGGCGGGTCAGGCGCGACATCTTGCGCGCCACGGTGTTCTTGTGGAGTACACCGCGGGCGACGCCGCGGGCCATTTCCGGCTGGGCCGCCTTGAGCGCAGCAGCGGCCGCTTCCTTGTCGCCGGCTTCGCAGGCGGCTTCGACCTTCTTGATGAAGCTGCGGATGCGGCTCACGCGCGCGCCGTTGATGGCGGCGCGGTTGGCGTTGCGGCGGATGCGCTTCTTGGCTTGCGGCGTATTGGCCATATTCGTGTCTGTCTCGCGTTTGGTTCAGGCCGCCACAAGCGGCTGAAAGGAAATCCGTGGGTGTGCTCGAAGGGGGCGAGCAGACTCATGGTCCGACCGCCGGAAAGCGGCGCACATAGTCAGAAGTGCCCCTGAGGTCAACGATTCTCGCCTACTTCTGGCAGACGGGGCAATACCACGTGCTGCGGCCCCCTTGCGCGATGCGCTGGATCACGCCGCCCTCGTCCCTGCGGCAGGCCTTGCCCTCGCGGCCGTAGACATCGAAGCTGCTGGCGAAGTAGCCCAGCTCGCCGTCAGGCCGGGCATAGTCGCGCAAGGTCGAGCCGCCGTCGCGGATCGAGGCCTCGAGCACGGCGACGATCGCCGGCACGAGGCGCGCCAGCTGCGGCCCCGTGACCTTGCCCGCCGGCTTCGTCGGCCTGATCCCCGCGCGCCACAATGCCTCGCACACATATATGTTGCCGAGCCCCGCCACGATCCGCTGGTCGAGAAGGCACAGCTTGATCGACTGGATCTTGCCCTTGAGCGCCGCCTTGAGGTGGGCTGCCGTCAGCCCCGGGCCGAGCGGCTCCGGGCCGAGCGCGGCGAATTGCGGCCAGGCCGCGAGCGTCTCGGTGCCCACCAGATCGACCGAGCCGAAGCGGCGCGGATCGCACAGGGCGAAGCGGTGCGAGGCAGTTTCCAGCAGCAGGTGATCGTGGGTGTCGGCGGTCTCGGGGTCGATCCGCCAGCGCCCGCTCATGCCGAGGTGGAAGATCATCGTCGCCCCGCGGTCAAGGTGCATGAGGCCGTATTTCGCCCGCCGCGAGAGCGAGGTCACCGTGGCCCCCGTCATCACCTGCACGAGATCGGCGGGGAAGGGGCGCCTGAGGTCGGCGCGGTTGAGCTGGACGCGCGTGATCCGCTCGCCTTCAAGGAACCGCGCGAGGCCGCGGACGGTAGTTTCGACTTCGGGAAGTTCGGGCATTTGCGCTTCCCTCTATCACCCTTTGCCTTGGCGGCAATTCCTTCTAGGGAACCGGGCATGAGCGAGCACACCGACGAAACCGTCTCCTTCGGCTACCAGCAGGTCACCCCCCAGGAAAAGACCCGCAAGGTCGGCGAGGTCTTCTCCAGCGTCGCGCGCAAGTACGACATCATGAACGACGCGATGTCGGGCGGTATGCACCGGCTGTGGAAGGACCGCTTTGTCAGGCGCGTGAAGCCGCAGCCGGGCGAGCAGATCCTCGACATGGCAGGCGGCACCGGCGACATCGCCTTCCGCATGGCGGCCCGCGGCGCGCACATCACGGTCGCCGACATCAATCAGGACATGCTCGACGTCGGCGCCGAGCGGGCGATGGAGCGGGGCTTTTCGGAAGAGGACGGCAGCCTCGTCTTCACCTGCCAGAACGCCGAGGAGGTCTCGTTCGCCTCGAACAGCTTCGATGCCTACACCATCGCCTTCGGCATCCGGAACGTCACCCACATCGACCGCGCCCTTGCCGAGGCCCTGCGCGTGCTGCGCCCGGGCGGGCGGTTTTTCTGCCTCGAATTCTCGACCGTCGAATGGTCGGGGCTGAAGGAGGCCTACGACCTCTATTCCGAACACCTGTTGCCGCGCATGGGGCAGGCGATCGCCGGCGACGCGGATTCCTACCGCTATCTCGCCGAATCGATCCGCAAGTTCCCGCCGATGCCCGCCTTCGAGGCGATGATCCGCCAGGCGGGCTTCGCCAACACCAAGGTCGAGCCGATCATGGGCGGGCTGGTGGCGATCCATTCGGGGTGGAAGATCTGATCCGGTGACCTCCTCACTTGTCCACCTTTCCCGCCTCGCCCGCTGGGGCGTGACGCTCGCGCGCCGCCGCGCGCTGGTGGGGATCGAGAATGATCCCAACGCGCCTGTCGCGGTGCGTCAGTTCGTCCGCCTCGCCCGCCTCGCGACGCTGACCGGCAAGCGCGGCAAGCCCGATTACGCGGGCGCCTTCCGCGCCATCGGCCCGGCGGCGATCAAGCTCGGGCAATCGCTGGCTACCCGCCCCGACCTCGTCGGCGAGGAGGCGGCGAACAATCTCCTGAGCTTGCAGGACTCGCTCCCGCCGGTGCCCTTCGCGCAGATCAGGGCGGCGATCGAATCGAGCTTCGGCCAGCCGCTCGAGAAGCTGTTCAGCGAAATCGATCCCGAGCCGGTTGGCGCGGCCTCCATCGCGCAGGTCCACAGGGGAGTCACCACCGAGGGGCGCAAGGTCGCGGTCAAGGTGCTGCGCCCCGGCATACGCGAGAAATTCGCCCGCGACATCCAGACCTATGAATGGGCCGCCGCCCATGTCGAGGCGATGGGCGGGGAGGCCGCGCGCCTGCGCCCGCGCCTCACCATCGCCAACTTCAAGCGCTGGACCAATTCGGAACTCGACCTCAGGCGCGAGGCCGCCTCTGCCAGCGAACTCGCCGAGCAGATGGCGGGCGTCCCCGGCTACCGCATCCCGGCGATCGACTGGGACCGCACCAACGGGCGGGTGATGACGGTCGAGTGGATCGACGGGATCAAGATCAGCCGCGTCGACGAGCTGCGCGCGCGCGGCCACGATCTGGCGGCGATCTCGGAACGGCTGGTGATCAGCTTCCTGACGCAGGCGATCAGCGCGGGCTTCTTCCACGCCGACATGCACCAGGGCAACCTGTTCATCGAGGACGATGGCACCATCGTCGCGATCGACTTCGGGATCATGGGCCGCATCGACCGCCGCGCGCGCCAGTGGCTCGCGGAGATCCTCTACGGGCTGACCACGGGCAATTACCAGCGCGTCGCCGAGATCCATTTCGAGGCGCAATACGTGCCTTCCTACCACTCGGTCGGCGAATTCGCGACCGCGCTGCGCGCCGTGGGCGAGCCGATGCGCGGCAAGCCGGTCAAGGAACTGAGCGTCGGCCAGATGCTCGACGGGCTGTTCGCGATCACCCGCGATTTCGACATGCAGACCCAGCCGCACCTGCTGCTGTTGCAGAAGACGATGGTGATGGTCGAAGGCATCGCCACCCAGCTCAATCCCGACATCAACATGTGGGACACCGCCGCGCCCTATGTGCGCGAGTGGATCCGCGACGAGCTGGGGCCGGAGGCGGCGCTCGCCGACCGGCTCAAGCAGGACACCGAGACCTTGCTGCGCCTTCCGGGCCTGATCCGGCGCGTCGAGGAGATGTTCCCGCCCAAGGGCGGCGCGCCCGAACCGCCGCCGCTGCCCGAGATCGTGCTGATCACCGACAGGCGCGAGGGGCGGGGCTGGCTCGGCTATGCCCTGACCGCGCTCGCCGGGGCGGGCGCGGTGTGGGGAGCGATGGCGCTCGGCTGGATCGGATGATCGCGCGCTCCGGCTGGTCGGGCCGGTGGGATGCGGTTGGCCGGCCTTTCCTTCATCTGCCCCGCGGGGCGGCTGTGCTGGTGCTGGCGTTGCTGGCAGCGGCGATGGCGTGGAGCGCCGTCGCGAGCCTTCCAGCCGGGCGTATTGCGCCTGCGCCGACAGTCGCCGCCCCTAAGACCGCAGCCCTCACCGCGACTGCGCCCGAACCCCGCCGCGCCGGGGGCGACATGGCACTCTATGCCCGCATCGCCGCGCGGGTGGCGGCGGGCGAGGGCTACTACGCCGCCGCGACCGCCGAGCATCGGGCGAGCGGCTATCCCACCCGCCCCTTCGTCGCGGTGCGCCTGCCGCCGCTGGCGATCGTGCAGGCCGCGATCGGCGCGGACGGTGTACGCTGGCTGGCGCTCGCACTGACGGCGGCGGCGATCGCGGCGCTGTGGCGGCGCGCCGTCCCCCTCGGCACGCTTCCCGAGCGGCTCGCTGCGAGCATCCTTCTCGCGCTCGGCGGCGCGGCGGCGGCATCGCCGGTGGCGGGGTATGATCACGATTTTGTCGCCGGGCTGCTGCTGACCTTCGCGCTGCTCGCCTGGCGCCCGGACCGCTGGTGGCCCGCGCTCGGCGCCGCCGCCGCGGCGCTCGCGGTGCGCGAGCTGGCGGTGCCCTTCGTGCTGCTGTGGCTGGCCTTCGCCTGCGCCGCGGGCCGCCGGCGCGAGGCGCTCGCGCTGCTGGCGCTGCTCGGCGTCTTCGGGCTCGGCATGTGGCTCCATTTTCTGGGGGTGGACGCCGCGCGCCTGCCGGGCGACCTTGCCTCGCAGGGCTGGAACGCGCGCGCCGGGTTCGGCCTGCCGCTCGCCGCGCTGGGCGAGCTGACCGGGCTCAGGTTCCTCCCGCCGAAGCTCGCCGCGCCGCTGGCGATCCTGCCGCTCGCGGGCTGGGCGGGGCTGGGCGGGCGCCTCGGCCTGTTCGCCACCCTGTGGTTCGCAGGGGTAGCCACGATGATGGCCCTGTTCGCGCGGCCTGCGAATTACTACTGGATTGAACTCGCCTTGCCCGCCTATGCGCTCGGCCTCGCCTTTGCCCCGCGCGCGGTCGGTGAGCTTTTGCGGCGGGCGGCGGGCGTTTCGGCAAGGCAAACTTAACCAAGCTTTGCGATGGGTAAGGCTTGCACTATGTCTGAAACCCGAGGGCGAGGCGCGAAAGGCGAAGGCGAGATGAGCGAGGCGGCAGCGGCAGCGGGTCATTCCCCACGCATCCTGCTGGTCGTGGGCGGCGGCATCGCGGCCTACAAGGCCTGCGAGCTGGTGCGCCTGATCCGCAAGGGCGGGGGCGAGGTGACCTGCGTCGTCACCAAGGGCGGGCAGCAGTTCGTCACCCCCATGTCGCTGGCCGCCCTGTCCGAGAACCAGGTCTATACCAGCCTCTTCGACCTGAAGAACGAGGCGGAGATGGGTCATATCCAGCTCTCGCGCGAAGCCGATCTGGTGGTGGTCTGCCCGGCGACGGCCGATCTGCTCGCCAAGATGGCCGCCGGGATCGCCGACGATCTCGCCACCACGCTGATCCTCGCCACCGACAAGCCTGTGATGGCGGTCCCCGCCATGAACGTGCGGATGTGGGAGCACGAGGCGACCCAGCGCAATATCGGCCTGCTCAAGGCCGCCGGGGTCGAGGTGCTGCACCCCGACAAGGGCCCGATGGCCTGCGGGGAGTTCGGCTATGGCCGCCTGCCCGAGCCCGAGGCGATCTGGCGCGAGATCGCCGCGCGGCTCGGCATCGCCGTGCCCGAGGCGCAGCCCCAGCGGGCCGCGCTGCCCGTCGAGGCGCTCGAGCCCGAGGAAGGGGAGGAAGACGGCAGCGCCGCGCTGCCCGAGGGCATTCTCGGCGGGATGCTGTCGCGGATCATTCCGCGCTCCACCGCCAAGCGCACCCATGACGAGATCGAGGCCGAATACGAGGATCTGCCCGAGGACATCCCCGAGGACTTCCTGGCCGAAGGCTTCGAGGACTTCCCCCCCGAGGAACCCGCGCCCGAGTTCAAGCCCGATTTCGGCGGCCCGCTGCTCGCCAAGAAGGGCAAGGCCGGCGCCGCCCCGCCGATGGATGCGGGCGCGCTCAATCACCTGATCGATCCGCGCAAGGCGCCCCCAGCACCCCAGGCGCCCGAGGTGCCCGAGGAAATCGAGGCCGATCTCGGCGAGGTGCCCGAGGGCGAGGACTTCGGCCTTTCGGCGGGCCACCGGCCGCTTCACGGTCGCCACGTTCTCGTCACCGCCGGGCCGACCTGGGAGGCGATCGATCCGGTGCGGTACATCGCCAACCGGTCGAGCGGGAAGCAGGGCTTCGCCATTGCAGCCGCCGCCGCCGCGCTGGGCGCGCGGGTGACGCTGGTGGCCGGGCCGGTTGCCCTCAAGACCCCCGCAGGCGTGAGCCGCGTCGATGTCGAGAGCGCGCGCGACATGGCCGAGGCGGTCAAGCGCGCGCTTCCCGCCGATGTCGCGGTGATGGTCGCCGCGGTCGCTGACTGGCGGCCCAAGGAATATCGCGGCACCAAGATGAAGAAGCGCGGCGATGCGCCGCCCGCGCTGATGCTGACCGAGAACCCCGACATCCTCACCAATGTCGCGGGCGCGCCGCGACGGCCCGAACTGGTGATCGGCTTTGCCGCCGAGACCGACGACGTGCTCGACAACGCCAAGGCCAAGCGCAAGCGCAAGGGTGCGGACTGGATCGTGGCGAACGACGTCAGCGGGGACGTGATGGGCGGCGACATGAACCGCGTCACCATCGTCAGCGGCACCGGGATCGAGACGCTCGAGGAGATGCCCAAGGCTGCGGTGGCGATGGCGCTGGTCGAACGGATCGCGGCGGCGCTGCACGCCGAGGCGGCGGAATGAGCGTTCGGGTCGAGGTCAAGCGCCTGCCACACGGCGCCGGCCTGCCGCTTCCCGCCTATGCCACCGATGGCGCGGCAGGCATGGATGTTGTGAGCGCCGAGGACGTGACCATCGCCCCGGGCGCGCGCCATGCGGTCGCCACCGGCCTCGCGCTGGCAATCCCCCAAGGGTACGAGATCCAGGTCCGCCCGCGCTCGGGCCTCGCGCTGAAGCACGGTATCACCGTGCCCAACACCCCCGGCACGATCGACAGCGATTACCGGGGCGAGTTGAAGGTGATCCTGATCAACCTCGGGTCCGAACCCTTCGTAATCGTCCGGGGCGACCGTGTCGCCCAGCTGGTCCTCGCCCCCGTGGTGCAGGCGGCGTGGGACGAGGTCGCGGAACTGGACGCGACGGAGCGGGGCGAGGGCGGCTTCGGTTCGACCGGGGGGCACGCGAAGCTCTGAACCTTGCGGTCGTGCTGGCGCATGGCCACCGGGACGGCACCCAACAAAAAAGGCGGCGCGATCCCCTGCGCCGCCTTCTTTTTCCCGTCCAAGGGTCTGTTGCGTTCCGCCTTACACCATCAATTGGTGGGGCGCACGGTCTTTTCGTTGTCGTCGCGAATCGTAATTCGCACCGTCTCGCCCGAATTGCCCGGGAAGTCGGTGAACAGCGCGTCCACGAGGTTGGGCACGAGGCGCGGCAGGCGGTTCGAGCGCGACACGGCCTCAGCCTTGCCCTCGAACAGGCGCTGGCCGTCGACGCGGCGGTCGATCTTCAGGTCGATGGCGCTGGTATAGATCGTGTAGCTGCGCACGTTCGGGCCGCCGAAGAACGGGTCGTTGAAGCCGAAGCCCCAGCCGCCGCCCCAGCCGCCCCAGCCACCCCACGGTCCCCAGGGGCCGCCGGCGAAGCCTGCGCCGTTAAGATCGGTGCGCACCCGCTCGCGCCCGCCGTCCACGCGGTAGTCGAGCCGCACCAGCATGTCGGCGGTCTCCGGCGAGGAGGCGCGGGTGTAGCCGAGCTGCGTCATCTCGGCTGCGACGGTGTTGGCATAGGTCGCGAATTCGAGCCCGCCGGCGTTCTTCGGGTCTTCCGGCACCACGGCGAAGGTCTGGCCCGCCGGCGCGGGCAGCGGCACGGCGAAGCGCGACACGTCCGCCTTGAACGGCGTGGAGCAGGCCGTCGCCCCGATGGCCAGCGCCACAGGCAGGGCAAGGCGGGTCAGGGACTTCATCGACATCATGGTACGCAACATGGCACAACCCTCGTTCTCAGGCCATTGCATTGCCGGCAATGACCGTTGTGCGCGATATCATATCCCGTGGGAATGAACGTCAATTGAATATTGGCCGCGCGCCCGCGTCGCTTCGTCGCAAGGGTGCAGCAATCAGTGCCGCACCAGCCCCAGCGCCCGGTAGGCTGCATCGAGCGTCGGCGTGCCGCGCTCGCGCGCCTTGGCAGCGCCGCGGGCGAGGATCGCATCGAGCGTCTCGTGGTCGTCCTTCAGCGCCACGAAGCGGTCCCGGATCGGTCCGAGCTTCGCCGCCAGCAGATCGGCGAGCGCGGGTTTGAAGGCGCCGAAGCCCTGCCCGCCGTATTGCGCCAGCACCTCGGCCTGCGACTGCTCGGCGAGCGCGGCATAGATGCCCACCAGATTGCGCGCCTCGGGCCGCCCCTCGAGGCCCGCCTCCTCCGAGGGGAGCGGCTCGGGATCGGTCTTCGCCTTCTTCACCTTCTGCGCCATCGTGTCGGCATCGTCCGACAGGTTGATGCGGCTCATGTCGGACGGGTCCGACTTCGACATCTTGGCGCTGCCGTCGCGCAGGGACATGATCCGCGCGGCCTCCGCCGGAATGATCGGATCGGGCAGGGTGAAGATCGGCGCGTCTTCGGTGCCGAAGTCGTTGTTGAACTTCTGCGCGATGTCGCGGGCGAGCTCGAGATGCTGCTTTTGGTCCTCGCCCACGGGCACATGCGTCGCTTGGTAGAGCAGCACGTCGGCGGCCTGTAGCACCGGGTAGGTGAACAGAGCCACGGATTGACCCTCGCGGTTCTTGCCGGCCTTGTCCTTCCACTGGGTCATGCGGTTCAGCCAACCCATCCGGGCCGTGCCGTTGAGCAGCCATTGCAGCTCGGGGTGCTGCGGCACCTGCGCCTGGTTGAACAGGATCGCCTTGTCCGGATCGAGCCCGCAGGCGACCAGCGTCGCCACCAGTTCGAGCGTCGAGGACCGCAGCTCGGCCGGATCGTGCGGCATCGACAGGGCGTGGAGATCGGCGATGAAGATCAGGCACTCGCCGCCCGCCGCGTGGGCATCGTCCTGCAGCTTCACGTAATTGCGGATCGCGCCCAGGTAGTTGCCGAGATGGGGCTTGCCGGTGGGCTGGATGCCGGAGACGACGCGCATGGTGTTTCCCGAAAGGTTAGCTCTGGCGGCGCATTAGGCGCTGGACCGTGGCCTTGTCGAGAACTCCCAGCAGCACCGTCGCCGCACCGTAGCTCACGAGGCTGGTGCCGAGGATCGCTCCCACCGCCGCAAGACGCAGCGTGAACGGCCCGTCGAGCCACGGGGTGATGGCCTGCATCAGCGCCCACAGGGCGGCGCCCATCGCCGCTGCGGCCAGCGCGATCCGGCCGATCCGGCCAAGCACCCGCGCGGGCAGGCGGAAATAGCCGCGCCGGGCCAGCACCGTACCCAGCAGCGCGATGTTGACCCACGCGCCCAGCGCCCCTGCCAGCGCGAGGCCGACCACGCCGAACATCGGCACCAGCAGGAAATTGAGCGCGACCGTCACCACCAGCGAGGCAGCGGCGGTGTAGACCGGGGTGCGGGTGTCCTTGCGGGCGAAGAAGTTGGGGGTCAGCACCTTGACCAGCACATAGGCAGGCAGCCCGACCACCAGCGCCGAGGTCACCATCCCGGTCAGCCTCGCGTCCTCGGCGGTGAAGGCCTGTCCCTCCATGAAGGCCTTCACGAAGGCGAAGCCGGTGATGAACAGTGCGACCGCGCAGGGCAGGGTGAGAAGCATCGCGAGTTCGATCGCGTTGGCCTGGAGGCGCACCGCCTCCTCGTCCTCGCTCTGCGCGATGTAGCGCGACAGGGCCGGAAGCACCGCCGTGCCGAGCGCGATCCCTATCACGCCCAGCGGCAGCTGGTTCCAGCGGTCGGCCATCGCCATGTAGGTCAGGCTCCCGTCGGGCAGCCCGCGGATGAAGGCGAGGTCGATGAAGCGGCTGATCTGGTAGACCCCTGCGCCGAAGACGGCGGGCACGATCAGCACACCCATCTCCTTGACGCCGGCGGTCACGCGCGGCGCGGCGCGCGGGATGCGGAAGCCTGCGCGGCGCATGAACCAGTAGAGCCAGAGCAGTTGCAGCAGCCCGCTCACCGAGACCGCGATGGCAAGGCCCACGCCCGTCATGGCGCGGGTCGTCTCGCCGGCGGGCTGGAGCGCGCCCCAAACCAGCGCGGTCAACAGGCAGATGTTGAGCAGGATCGGCGCAGCGGCCGCCGCCGCGAAGCGCGACAGCGAATTGAGGATCGCCGCGACCAGCGTCGCGAGGCTCATGAACATCAGGTAGGGAAAGGCGATCCGGCCCATCGTCACGGCCAGATCGAACATCGCCGCATCGCCGCGCAGGTCCTCGTTGGCGAAGGCCCACAGCACCCAGGGCATCGCCAGCATCATCAAGGCGCCGAACACCACCAGGATCGGCAGCAGCACCGCCAGCACCTCGCCCGCGAAGCGCCTCGCCGCGTTCTCGTCCTCGGCCATCTGGCGGTTGAAGAGCGGGACGAAGGCGCTGGCGAAGGCGCCCTCGGCGAAGAGGCGCCGGAACAGGTTGGGCAGCTGGAAGGCGAGCTGCCAGGCGTCCGCCGCCCCGCCCGCGCCCAGCACCCGCGCAAGCAGGATGTCGCGGGCGAAGCCGAACAGGCGGCTCACCAGCGTGAGCCCGCCGATCGTGCCGACGTTCTTCAGAAGGCTCATGGGGGTGCCGAACCCTGCCAGTTACCGTTCGTGCTGAGCCTGTCGAAGCACTGTTCTTCTTCTTTCCGCAGATTGGATCAAAAGAAAGGACAGCCCTTCGACATGCTCAGGGCGAACGGGAAAAGGGTGATCGGCGATCAGGCGTTGCCCGTCACCGGCTTGATCGGCTCGCCGCCCGCGGCCTCCTCGGCGCGGCGCGCGGCGAGCTGCTGGGCGTAGAGGCCGTTGAAGTCGACCGGATCGACCATCAGCGGCGGGAAACCGGCATCGCGCACCGCATCGGCCACCACGCGGCGGGCGAAGGGGAACAGCAGGCGCGGCGCCTCGGCATAGAGGAAGGCGTGGGCCTGGTCCTCGGGCACGTTGCGCATCCCCACAAGGCCGCAATAGGCGAGCTCGACGATATACATCGTCCCGCGCTGCGAGGCGGCGGTCAGCACCAGCTTGAGCGTCACTTCGTGGAGGTCGGCGGCCTTGGGCTCGGCGCCGATGTTGAACTGCACGTCGATCTGCGGCGGCTCGGGCCACTGGAACACGTCGGGTGCGGCCGGGTTCTCGACCGAAAGGTCCTTCACGTACTGGGTGATGATCCCCACCGCCGGGCCGGTGTCGGCGCCGTTGGGCTGGGGGCCTTCGCCCGCGGTGGCATCGAGATTGGTGAGCACGCCTTCTTCTTCGGCCATGATGGAACTGGTCTTTCGCAACGGATGAAAAGGGAGGCGCGCGGCACGCGTGCCGGTGCGCCCTCGAACGGCCATGCGCCTAGCAGGGGCGCGGGGCCGCCGCAACCACAGCCGATGCCGCCGGGGCTTTCGGCCCGACTGTCAACCTATCGGGCGTTGGCGAATTGTAATCAGACCCCATTTAAGGCAGGGTGGCTCGTCCATGGGCAAGGACGTGCCGTAGCTCGACCCTGTGCCCTGATTGAAGATCGGAAATTCCTGCCGTGCTCGAAATCGTTCTCCTAGCCATGGTCGCCGCCTTCCTCGGCCTGCGCCTCTATTCCGTCCTCGGCCGCCGTGCCGAGCAGGAGGAGGAGCCCGCGGTGCAGCGCTTCGAATCGGACGACAAGCCGGCGATCCGCCCGGCCGCCGTGCCCGCGCCCGTCCCGGCGCCGCGCGCACCCGAGCTCGAAGGGGTGATGCCCGCAGTCGAGCGCGCCCTGCGCGAGATCGCCGCCGCCGACGGCCGCTTCAACCTCGCCCAGTTCCTCGAAGGCGCGCGCGGTGCCTATCGCATGATTCTCGAAGCCTTCTGGAAAGGCGACCGCGAGACCCTGCGCGAGCTGTGCGACGATGATGTCTTTGCCGGCTTCGCCGCCGCGATCGACGCACGCGAAGCGGCGGGCGAGACGATGGACAACACCCTCATCCGGATCGAGGAAGTGCGCATCCACTCGGCCGCGCTCGATGGTCGCATGGCGCGCATTGCGCTGCTGTTCGTCGCCGATATCGCTGCCGTCACCCGCGACAGCGCAGGCAAGGTGATCGCCGGTTCGCTCGACGATGCTATCGAGAGCCGCGATGTCTGGACCTTCTCGCGCAACGTCTCGGCGCGCGATCCCAACTGGCTCCTCGACGAGACCGACGAGGGTTGATCGAGAGTTGATCGGCGGGCCGCGAAGGCCCTTCGCAAGGGAGAGTTCGGCGATGCGCGGGGTTCTGGCTCTGGCCGTGATGCTGGCGCTGGGGGCTTGCGGGCGGGTGGTGCCGCAGGGCACCGTGCCACCGCCCGCCGTGACCGCGCCCGTGGCCCCGTTGGCCGCCAATGCCGTGCTTGCCGGCGTGGCGCTCGGCCCGGCCTTCGCCGCGCTTGCCGTGGCGGATGCCGACGCGCGCGGGGCGCTTGCCGGCTTCATCGAATCCTGCCCGCGTCTCCTCGCCCGCGAGGATGCGAGCGGCCTCACCCGCCCGGACGACTGGCTTGGCCCCTGCGAGCGCGCGCGCGGGGCCTCGCCCTTGCGCGCGCGAGAGTTCTTCGCAGCGGAGTTCACCCCCGTGCAGATCGGCGACGGTAAGGCCTTCGCGACGGGGTATTTCGAGCCCGAGATCGCCGGCAGCCGCACCCGCCGACCCGGTTTCGAGGTGCCGGTCTATGCCATGCCCTCCGATCTCGTGCGCGGCTGGCCCGACGATGTGAAGCCCTCCGAACGCACCAGCCGCCCGCCGCTCGGGCGCTATGACGAGCAGGGCCGCTTCGTGCTCTACCACGATCGTGCGGCGATCGAGGACGGGGCGCTCGCAGGCAAGGCGCGGGTGATCGCGTGGGCCGCCGATCCTGTCGAGTTCTTCTTCCTCCAGATCCAGGGCTCCGGGCGGCTGATCACCCCCGAGGGCGAAGTGATCCGCATCGGCTATGCCGGGCAGAACGGGCGCGAATATGTCGGCATCGGCGGCGTGATGCGCGAGCGCGGTCTGCTGGGGAGCGGGCCGGGGCAGTATTCCGGGTCGATGCAGGGAATCATGGCCTATATCCGCGACAATCCGCGCGAGGGCCGCGATCTCATGCGCCTCAACAAGAGCTGGATCTTCTTCCAGGAGCTGACCGGCGACGGGCCGCTTGGCGCGCTCGGCGTGCCGGTGCGGCGCGAGGCCTCGGTGGCGGCGGACCCGGCCTTCGTGCCGCTGGGCGCGCCGGTGTGGCTCGATCTCGACCGGCGCGAGGCCAATGGGCTGTGGATCGCGCAGGACACCGGCGGGGCGATCAAGGGCGCGAACCGCTTCGACACCTTCTGGGGCGCGGGCGAGGACGCGCGCCGGATCGCCGGCGGGATGAGCGGGCGCGGGCGCGCCTATGTGCTGCTGCCCAAGGCCGCCGCCGCGCGGCTCGCCCGATGATGCGGACGCCGCGGGGGCTGACGACCGGCGAGCAGGCGGCTTGGGCGCACCTCGCCGCGAGCGTGAAGCCGCTGCCGGGGAAGAAGCGGCCAAGTCCTCCCCGGAACGGGGAGGGGGACCAACCGAAGGTTGGTGGAGGGGCAAGCAAGGCCGCCGCCCCCGCTCCGCCCGGCAAGTTCGTCAAACCTGCGAAGCCCTCCTCCAAGGCCCCTTCCGCCAAGCCGCGCCCGCCCCTCCACCATGCTGCGCATGGTCCCCCTCCCCTGAAGGGGGAGGATCAGAAGGGCCTCGATTCACATTGGGACCGGCGGGTGAAGGCGGGGCGGCTCGAGCCCGACCTGACGCTCGATCTCCACGGCCACACACTCGATACCGCCTACGACCGGGTGATGAGCGCGCTCGACCAGGCGCGGGCGATGAACGCGCGGGTGGTGCTGGTGGTGGCGGGGCGCGAGCGCCCGGTCGATCCCGCCGACCGCATGGCGCGCCGCGGGGCGATCCGCGCCAAGCTGCTCGACTGGCTCGCCGCGAGCCGCCACGCCGACGCGATCGCGGCGGTGCGCCGCGCGCATATCAGACATGGGGGCGAGGGCGCGCTCTATCTCGTGCTGAAGCGGCGCTAGCCCCCTTCCGGGCAGGCGGAGCCTCAGCGCGGCTTCGCGGCGGGGATAAGCAAGCGGGTCCGCGCATCGGGGGTCTCGCGTGACACCGGCAGCGGGCCGCTCGCCAGCCCCGCCGCCTCGGCCCGGAAGGTGCCGAAAGCGAGCCCCTCGAACAGCACGTAGCCGTCGAAATCGGTGACCGCCCGCGCCGCCTCGCCGCCTTGCGCGTCGCGCAGGATCACCGGCACACCCGAACGCGGCGTGCGCTCGTCTCCGGCGACCAGCAGCACCAGCACCTCGATGCTCCCTGTGGGACGCAGGCCGATGGTTACATGGCGGACTTCCCCGGGGCGCAGCGCCACGCGGTCACCGGCCCGGGCGGGGCGCAGGGTGAAGTCGGAAAGGCTCGCCGTCTGCACCTCGAGATCGGTCGCGGGTCCCGGCGCGATGCCGCCGATCAGAACGCGCCCTGCGGCGTCGGTCGCCTCGCGCCGCAGCGCCGCGCCGACGATGAAACGGCCCTCTGCGACCCCGGCCTCGGCGGGATCGCGGGTGCCGTCGCCGTCCTCGTCGAGGAACAGGTCCGCCATGATTACCCCCGACCGGGTGATCCCGGCAGGTGCGGTGCGCCAGCGGTCGGGGCCGCGGAACAGGCCGAGGGTGAGGCCGATCCCCGCCCGCCACCCGTCCCCCTCGCGCCCTGCCGAGGCGCTGAGGCCGAGGGGGCCGAAGGTCCGCGCGAAGGTCACCCCGCCGCCGATCCGGCCGCTCTGCGCCCCCCAGTCGAGATCGAGCGCGACATTGCCCCGCGCTCCCAGCCGCCGTGCGGCGGAAAGGCTGGCCCCGTCCACCCGCCACCCCGCCCGGTCCGAGGCGGTGACGCCGCTCCTGAGGCGCCATTCGCCGTGCCTTGCGGTGAGACCCAAGGCGGCGGTGCCGATCCACGGGGTCGTCCCCTCGCGCACCGCGCCGAGCGCGAGGTTCGCCTGCCAGTCGGCCATCGGCAGCACCGCCCGCGTGGCGACGATCTCGCGCCGCCCGCCCCGCCGCAGCGCGCCGCTCTGGAAGCGCACCTGCCAGGGGAGGCTCAGCCGTTCGAGCCCGATGCGCCCCTGCCCGGCGAGGGTCATGACGCTCGCGAACTCGCGCACCAGCGGGGGGAGGCCGGGGCTATCGTCGGTGCCGTGACGGGCGAGGTCGACAGTCAGGTCCTGCGCCCCGAACCGCCGCGCCAGCCGGATCGCCCCGCCGAGCCCTCCGGCGCGGTCGCGCGCGCCGGTCACCGCCCACAGCCCGCCGCCTAGCGCGCCGTTGAGACCCAGCGCGACGGCGGGTTTGCCCTCCAGCCCGGCGCGCAGATCAAGCCGCGCGGTGACATCGGAGGTCATCCCCCAGTCGAGGCTGGCGAAGGCGGTCGGCCCGGCGGGCTCTCCGGCGAGCGTCTCGCCGATCAGCGGGCGCCCGCCGTCGACCACGCCGAAGCTGAAGCCGACCTCGTTTTCGGGGTTCATCTCGGTGCCGACCAGCCGGGCGAAGACCTGCTCGTCGGTCTCGCCATTGGGTCCATAGAGGCGCACCACCCAGCGGTTCTCCCCGATCCGCACCGGGATGTCGCCGAACAGCCATTGCCCGGCCGCGTCGGAGGTGCGGGTGACGGCGACGAGGCGTTCCTCGTGCCATAGCTCGGCCTCCCAGCCTGCGGGGAGAGGGCCGGACAGGGTGATGGTGTCGACGAGATCGGCCCGCCACGGCGCGCGCGAGGAGACCACCAGCCCGCGCCCCGAGAGCGCGTCGGCGATCAGCGGCTGGGCCGGGGCGGCAATGTCGCCGAGCGCGATGCTGCGCGCGCCCAGCGGGCCGAGCAGGTCGGGCGTGTCGCGGGCCTCGGTAAAGGCGAGCCCGGCGGTGAGCCGGCCGTCGCCGCCCAGCGCGATGTTCGCGCGGCCCGCCATGCCGAACAGGGCACCGCTCGCCAGCAGGCTGGCCGAAAGCTGGCGGCCCTGCGGCGCGATCCCCGCGCCCGCGCCGAGATCGGCGCTCCACAGTTCGGCGCGGCGCTCGGGGCGGGGGAGAAGCGGGAAGGCGGGGCGCAGGGTCTCGGGCCGCAGCCGTGCCTGCCGCTCCTCGCGCGCAAGGCGCATCAGCACCGGGAGAGCCGCGGTGGGGGCCAGCACGAGGCGCTGGCTCACCGTGTCGTGGGTGAACGAGAGGGGGAGATGGGCGGGCACACCGGCGAGCGGCAGGCAATCGCCGGAGGGGCTAGGGAGCAGGGCGGCGGCCGGGATGGTGACGCTGCGGCGCGGCTCGGGAAGGGTGAGGGCGATGCCTTCGCCCGTCTCGTCGTGCGCCAGCTCGAGCGCCTCCAGCAGCGGGAGGATTGCGACGCAGGCGCCGCCCCGGGCGCCGAGATCGTGGAGCGGGATGGCGTCAGCGATCAGCCTGCCATCAGCAAGGAGGGCCGGAAGGGCGAGCCCGTCAGCGGCCGGACCGGCGCGCTCGGCAGCGGGGTCGCTGCCGAACAGCCGATCGAACAGGCCGTTTTCCTGCGCCCGAACCGGGGCAGCGCCTGCGCCGAGCAGTCCGGCTGCGCACAGCAGCACGGACAGCCAGCGCAGCGGCCTGAACGTTCGGCGGGACATGGGTGAAGGCCGGGCCGGGTCATAGGCTCAAAGCGCCGCGGTCAGGCTGGCTAGCAGCTTGCCCGCACTGGCCGGATCGCCCGCGTCGGTGGAGGTGTAGTCGATCCGCACCCGCTTGCCCGCCAGCTGGCTGCGCACCTCGGGCGGCAGCGGCACGATCACGTCGCGGGCGGTGTTGGGGGTGTAGATCGCGACGCCCCGCACCAGCCAGGCGGGTTCCTTCGCGCCTTCGGGGGTGAAGCTGACATCGCCATAGGTCGATCGCGTGCCGGAGCGGGTCAGGCGGACGACGAGCTGGTCGGGCGCCTCCTCGCGCAGCGCGGCGCTGTCCATCGTGACACTTGCCTCGAGCGCGCCGACGCGCAGGATGACGGGGATGGTGATCGAGCGGATCGCGACGAGTTCGATCGACAGGCTGTTGTCGGCCGGACCCTCTCCTGCGACGCTCGCAGCGCCCGCGCTGACGGGGGCGGACAGCAGGCGCAGGTGCGAGCGGTATTCGCCCGGGGCAAGATCGCCCGGAGCGCTCGCCATGATGCGCACCACCTGGCGCGCGCCGGGTTCGAGCACCAGCTGGCGCGGGGAGTAGCGCAGCTTGTCGTCGGCGAAGGCCTCGCCCTCCTGCGCGGCGGGGGCGTCCTCGAGACTGCCGTCCGCCAGCATCCGGCGGTTCTCGATGCCGATGCGGAAGGCGGCGGTTTCGGTGCCCTTGTTGACGAGCACGAGTTCGGACGAGCGCGCCTCGGGGGTCAGCACCACGCGGGTGGGGGCGACCAGCAGTTCGGCGGCGGCGGGCACGGGAGCGGCAAGCGCCGCGGCAAGCGCGGCGGCGAAAGACAGGCGGAGCATGGGGGAAGACCTCGGGATGGCAGGGGTGGTCTTGGGCATGGCGCGGGGGGAAAACGGGACCGTGCGGGGGAAAATGCGCGGTCCCGTCCCCCCCTGCCACAGAGGGCTTACTGGTATTCCACCGCGACGGTGAAGCTACCGGTGTACTTGCCCGCTTCCTGGCGCACGCCGACATCGAGCGTGCCGCCGACGGTGAAGCTGTCTTCGCCCTTGAGGAGCTGGCCGTTCGCCTTCGAGCCGGTGAAGTCCGCGACGCGCATCGCGGTGCCGTTCTCGTTGACGATCTTGATCTCCTTGGGGAGCGAGATGGTGTAGAAGGCGTCGGCCTCGCCGGTCACCGCGAAGGCGGCGGCGGTGTGGTCGGCGGTCAGGCAGGTCAGCGCCGGGCCGCACTTGCGGCTGCCGTCGGCAGCGACGGTGACGATGTCGGCGACGCTGGTCGAGGGCGCGATGGTGCCGAAGTACAGATCGGTCACGTTGCTGATCTCGAGCGGGGCGATGATCTTGGCACCGGCGCCGGCATCGGCCGACTGGGCCTGGGCCGAGGTGGCGGCGGCGAGCGAGGCGAGCACGACGGCTCCGGCAAACAGCTTGTTCATGTCATTGGTCCTTCTTGGTCTGGTCAAGTCCAGCGGCAGGAGCGCCGTGGCTGACCTCTGGATGGCGGACCGGCGCGGGACTGTCGTGATCGCGCAAGGCTAATCCGGGGCGCGAAAGGGTTGAGGCCGGCTAACGCGTGGATAGCGGCCAGCCCGCAGGGACAGGGTCACCTATACGAAAGGATAAGTTTTCTCCCTTATGGCCGGATTGCGCGGGCGACGCGCGTGAACCAACCGGGGCTCCTGTTTTACGCGACCTTCCTGACGGGCTGCACGACACCATGCTCGAGCCCGATTTCACTTTTCCGCCGATCCCGCATGACGAGCCCGAGCGCCTCGCCGCGCTGCACCGGCTGGCGGTGCTCGACACTCCGCCCGAGCCCGAGCTCGATGTCATCACCCGGCTGGCCGCCGACCGCTTCGACACCGCGATCGCGCTCGTCAGTCTGGTCGACGAGGGCCGGCAGTGGTTCAAGTCGCGCCACGGGCTGGAGGCGTCCGAAACCTGCCGCCGCGAAAGCTTCTGCGGGCACACGATTGCCGGCAGCGGCGTGATGGTGGTGCCCGATGCCTCCGAGGATCCGCGCTTCAGGCGCAACCCGCTGGTCACCGGGGCGCCGCATATCCGCTTCTATGCAGGCGCGCCGCTGGTGCTTGCCGACGGGCACCAGATCGGCACGCTGTGCGTGATCGACCCGGCCCCGCGCGAAGGCTTTTCGGCGCGCGAGGCGGACATTCTCCAGCTGATGGCGCGGCAGGTGGTGGCACTGCTCGAAGGGCAGCAGGCCCGGCAGGAGCGGCGCATCGCCCAACTGATCGCCGAGACCACCACCGATGCCTTCGTGTGCACCGATGCCCATAGCCGCATCATCCTGTGGAACCGCGCCGCCGAGGCGATGTTCGGCTGGAGCGCCGAGGAAGCGCTCGGCCAGAGCCTCGACCTCATCATCCCGCGCCAGCACCGCAAGGACCATCACGCCGGGGTCGCGCGGCTGCGCGCGCGCGCGCCGGCGAAGCTGGTCGGGCAGACGGTCGAGGTGCCCGCGCTGTGCAAGGCGGGGCACGAGTTTCCTGTCGAACTGTCGCTCGCGATGTGGCCCGAGGAGAGCGGCGTGGACGCGGGCCCGGCAGGTTTCGCCGCGATCATCCGCGACATCTCGGCCCGCAAGCTCGCCGAGGCCGAACGGGTCGCGACCGAGGCCCGGCTCGCCCGCCAGGTCGCCGCGATCGAGGCTTCGGACGACGGCATTGCCCTGACCGATGCCGAAGGGCGCTTCATCTTCATGAACCGCGCCCATGCGACGATGTTCGGCTATCCCGATCCCGATGTGCTGGTGGGCGAACCGTGGAGTGCGCTCTATGCCCTGGAAGAGGCGCAGCGCATCAACGACGAGGCCATGCCGCTGCTGTTCGCCCACGGCCAGTGGCGTGGCGAGACCCAGGGACGCAGGGCCGACGGTTCGCCGGTCGACCAGGAGATCGCGCTCTCGCTCGCGCCCGATGGCGGGATCGTCTGCGTCACCCGCGATGTCGGCGAGCGGCGCGGAATGGAGCGCGAGAAGGCGCGGCTGCGCGAACAGCTGATGCTGGCCCAGCGGCAGGAGGTCGTGGGCCAGCTCGCGAGCGGGATCGCGCATGATTTCAACAATCTCATCGCCGCGATCTCCGGCACGGCCGAGCTGCTGCGCCATATCGACGACAACCGCGTGCGGCACCATTCGCTGCGGATCCAGTCGGCTGCGACCACCGCGGCGGGGCTGGTCGAGAAGCTGCTTACCCTCGGGCGGCGGGTGCCGCACCCGCGGCTGGTCGATCTGCGCCGCACCCTGTGGGACGTGCGCGATCTGGTCGCGCCGAGCCTCACCGATCCGCTGCACCGCATCGAGCTCGAACTGCCGCCTTCGCCGCTGATGGCGCTGACCGACGACACCGAACTGAACCAGGTGGTGCTGAACCTCGTGCTTAATGCCCGCGACGCGCTGCGCCCGGGCGAGACCGCGCGGATCAAGCTCGAGGTGCTGAGTGCAGAAGGCTATCAGCCGACGGGCAAGCTGATGCTCGGCACCGTGCCTTCCGGGCCCGCCGCGCTGATCCGGATCAGCGACACCGGGATCGGCATCCGACCGGAGGAACTGGAGCAGGTGTTCGAACCCTTCTTCACCCACAAGGGCGAGGCCGGGACAGGGCTGGGCCTTGCGGTGGTGTCCGGGATCATCGCCAGCAATCGCGGCGCGCTGGCGATCCAGTCATGGCCCGATTGCGGCACGGTGTTCGAAATCTGGTGGCCGCTCGAGCCGGTCGGTGCGGGCGATCCGGCGAGGGTCGGCGAAGCAGCAGCGCGGCCCGGCCCGGGGCTTGCGGGCAAGGCGGTGCTGGTGGTCGACGACAACCCCGCCGTGGTCGACGTGGTTGCCGCGATGCTCGAACAGGTCGGCGCCGAAGTCGGCCCGTGCCTCGATCCGACCGACGCCATGGCAGTGGTCCGCGAGGATCCGGCGGCGTGGGATCTGGTGATCACCGATTACGACATGCCAAACATGAACGGCGCACTGCTCGCCAAGGCGCTGCGCCGCTACCGTGCCGACCTGCCGGTGCTGCTGCTGACGGCGCTGCCGCGCGTCCATCAGCTGCATCAGGGACCGGAGGGCGGCTTCGACGGTGTGCTCGGCAAGCCGACCAGTGCGGCGCGCCTTGCGGGCGCTGCCGCCGCCGCCATCGAGGCGGCCCGCGAAAGGACGAAACGATGCGCATCCTGATCGCCGACGACCACGAACTGCTGCGCGACGTGCTGCGCTCCTATCTCGAGGCTGAGGGCGGCTTCGCGGTCGATACGGTTGCCGATCTGCCCCAGGCGCTCGCCGCCATCGCCGCGGCGGCGCCGCCCTATGATCTCGTGGTGCTCGACTTCGGGATGCCCGGGATGGACGGCTATGCCGGGCTGGAGAAAGCGCTGGCAGCGAGCTTCGGCCGGCCCGTCGCGCTGATGAGCGGCCTTGCCCCGCACGATGTCGCCGAGCGGGTGCTGGCCTGCGGCGCGGCGGGCTATCTGCCCAAGACCCTGCCCGCGCGCTCGCTGGTCAACGCGATCCGCTTCATGGCGGCGGGCGAGACCTACATGCCGATCGACCTCCACCGGCCCGCGCGCAGTCCTGCGGGCGAGAGCGGTGGCCTTTCCCCGCGCGAGCGGCAGGTGCTGGCGGGGCTGTGCGCGGGGCAGGCGAACAAGGAGATCGCCCGCGATCTCGACCTGCGCGAGCCTACCATCAAGCTCCACGTCAAGCTGATCTGCCGCAAGCTCGGCGCGAAGAACCGCACACAGGCGGCGATGATCGCGCGCGAGCGGGCGCTGGTTTGAGGCGCCCGCCGCTCAGTTGCGGCACTTTAGGGCGATCACCTGCCGCGCCAGCGCCGAGGGGCGCCCGCCCGCCCGCCGGAATTCGTCGTCGATGCATTGCTGCTTCGCGCCGCGGGTGTCGGGATAATCGCCGCGCACCCGGCGGTCGTAATCGAGGACGTCCTGCAATTCCTGCGGTGACAGGTCGCTGACCGACCGCCGCCCCTCGCGCAGCGCGACCAGATTGTCGCGCGCACGGGCGAAGCGCTCCAGCACGGCGGCTTGCTGGTCCGGTGTCGGCGTCGCTGGCACGGCGGGAGACGGCCGCACCACTAGCCGCGTCTCACCGGCCTGCTGTGCATGGGCAGGGGGGGCGAAGGCAGTCAGGGTCCCGAGCGTCGCCACCAGGAAAATCCGCATCATCACCACACTCCCTCGCGCATCGCCTGCTGGCGTGCCGTCTCGCGTTCGCTGGTGCTCTGCTGCGGTGCGAAGTCGGGCATCGGCGGCAGGCTCCCGCGTTGTTCGTAAGTGGCGATGAGCGTGCCCTGAACGCCCGCGCGCTGCTCGACGAGGCTCAGTAGCCCCGGGTGGGTGCCCTCGCCGAACAGGCGCTTGCCCTGTCCCAGCACGGCCGGGAAGATCAGCAGCGTCAGCCGGTCGATCAGCCCGGCGGCGAGGAGCGGAGGATAGAGCGTGCTCGACCCCTGGATCACGAGGTCGGGGCCGTCGGTCTGCTTGAGCGCCGCGACATCTTCGATGCCGGCGAGGCGATGGCTGTTCGCCCAATCGAGGTTCGGTGTGCCGCGCGACAGGACATATTTGCGGCAGGCGGTGAAGGCGCGGCTCATGTCCGCGCTATCGCCCTCCGGTTCGACATAGGGCCAGTAGCCCGCGAAGATGTCGTAGGTGCGCCGCCCCAGCAAGAGGTCGTAGTCGCGCCCGAACAGGCGGTCCATTTCCTCGCCCACCGTCGGGTCCCACAGCTTGAACACCCACCCGCCCTCGGTAAAGCCTCCGGTGACGTCCTCGTGCGGCCCGCCCGGGCCCTGCATCACCCCGTCGAGCGAAACGAAGGCGGCGGCGTGGATCTGGCGCATCAGCCTTCTCCCCGCCGCGCCGCGTCGATGGCGGCGACGTCGATCTTCTGCATGGTCATCATCGCGGCGAAGGCCCGCGCGGCCTCGTCTCCCCCAGCCGCAAGGGCCTCGGTGAGGGTGCGGGGCGTGATCTGCCAGTTGATGCCCCAGCGGTCCTTGCACCACCCGCAGGCGCTCTCGGCGCCGCCGTTCCCTACGATCGCGTCCCAGTAACGGTCCGTCTCGGGCTGGTCCTCGGTCATCACCTGAAAGCTGAACGCCTCGGTCTGCGGGAAGATCGGGCCGCCGTTGAGGCCGATGCAGGGGATGCCGAGCACGGTGAACTCGACGATTACCACGTCGCCAGCCCGGGTGCCGGGGTTGTCGAGCGGGGCACGGATGATCGCTCCGACGCTGCTATCGGGAAAGGTCGCGGCATAGAACCGCGCCGCCTCCTCGGCGGCGTTGTCGAACCACAGGCAGATCGTGTTCTTGTGCATTCCGGACTCCTTCATGCCTTGCGCGGGCCGACGAGGCCGAACCCGGCCCCTTGAGGATCGACGGCGCTCACCGAGAAGTCGCCGCCGGGGATCTCGACCGGATCGTGCAGCACCTGCCCGCCGCCCGCCCGGATTGCGGCGAGGCCTGCATCGATGTCGGGGACGACGAAATAGAAGGTCCAGCCCGGCTGCATCCCGGTGTCGCCGACCGGCATCACCGCGCCGATCATCGCGTCGTCGTGATGGAGAAAGCGATAGGCACCGTGCTCGCCCATCGGCAGCTCGCCCTCCTGCCGCCAGCCGGAGAGCCCGGTGTAGAAGGCGATTGCCCGGTCCGGGTCGTCGGCCGCGTATTCGTTCCAGGCGCAGTGACCGGGCGGGGGCGGGAACTGCGGCTCGCCGGTCGGGGTCGCGCCGTCATATTCCATCACGTAGAACGGCGCTCCTGCGGGATCGGCAGCGAGTGCGAAGCGGCCCATGCCGGGGATCGCGAGGCCCTCCATCGTCAGTTCCCCGCCGCTCTCGCGGATCGCTGCGCTGGCGGCGTCGAGGCTGTCGACCGCCAGATAGGCGGCCCAGACTGGTTTGGCACCGGCCTCGCGCATCCCCGCATCGAGACCGAGCATCCCGCCGATCGCCGTCTCGCCGGCGAGGATCACGTCGTAGCTTCGCCCGCCGACCTCGCCCGTATCGAAGCGCCAGCCCAGCACGCTGCCGTAGAACGCCTGCGCAGCATCGGTATCGTGTGTCATCAGCTCGTGCCAGGTCACCGCACCATGGCGCGGGCGATGCTGACCGCCGCTCACCGGCCCAGGTCCACGACCGGCTCGAAGCCGCCGAAGATCATGCGCTTGCCGTCGAACGGCATGGGGTTCTGCGCCTTGTCGAGGCGCGGGTCGTCGAAGTCCTCTGCCATCATCAGGGCGAAGGCCGCATCGCGGGTCGCCTTGTCGGGCCATTCGATCCAGCTGAACACGACGTCCTCGCCCTGTTCGGCGGCGACCGCGCGGCGGAAGTCGGTGACCTCGCCGTTGGGCACATCCTCGCCCCAGCACTCGACCACGCGGATCGCGCCGTTTTCGACGAAGAAGGGGTCGGCCTTGCTCGCGTGATCGATGAAAGCCTGGCGCTTGTCGGCCGGCACGGCGATCACGAAACCGTCGATATACATGGATTTTTCTCCTCCTCGGCGAGCCGGTCCCGACTCGCTCCCTTGCGTGTTGTCCGAGTGAGGGTTACTTTCGTCAACAATGAAGTTACCGAAAGAAACCAAAAACGGGACGAGCCGAGCCGCCACGGGACACGGGCGGTGGTACAACGACGCCTGCGGTACAGCCTTCGGTCTGGAGGTGATCGGCGAGCGCTGGGCGCTGCTGGTGGTGCGCGAACTGATGCTGGGCGCAAGGCGCTTTTCCGATCTGCGCAGTGCCTTGCCCGGCATTTCGGCAAAGGTGCTGACCGAGCGGCTCACAGCTCTTGAGGATGCGGGGGTGCTGGTCCGACGCAGCCTGCCGCCGCCCGGCAAGGCGCAGGTCTACGAACTGACTGCATGGGGGCTCGCTGCCGAACCGCTGATCCAGGAGCTCGGACGCTGGGCCGCGCGGTCCTCCGCCCACGATCCGCGCCTGCCGCTTTCGGCAGTGTCGCTGATGCTGTCCTTGCGCACCATGCTCGACCGCGAAGCCTGTGCGGCCTTTGTCGGCCGGATCGGCTTCGTGATCGGCGAGGACAGCTTCATCGCCGAGCCGCAGGGGCGCGAGCTTCCGATAAGACGTGGGGCGGTGGAGGGAGCGAATGCGGTATTCCGCGCGCCCTCGGCCGATGTGATCGCGGCCGGAATCTATGCCGGAGTGCCCTGGGCGGAACTCGAGGCCGGGGCCGGGCTCGTCATCACCGGGGACCGGGAACGGGCAATTGAATTCGCGCGGCTCTTCGCGTTGCCGCCCCCGCTCGCCTGATCCGCGCCTCTCCCGCCTCGTTTTCTCCCGCCGCCGCAGATCGGCGCGAGGCGTGTTGCATCCTCCACAACATAAGTGAGGGCGCATCCCCGGCACCCTGTCAGGCATGGACCGGTCGAAAGCGATCCGGCGCGTGGCCGAATGGCGGCTGCCGACCGGACGGAAATCACCTCTCGGCAAGGAGAAAGCTCATGAACATCATCCTGATCATCATCATCGGAGGCATCCTCGGATGGCTTGCCAGCATGGTGATGCGGACCGACGCCCAGCAGGGCATCTTCCTCAACATCGTCGTCGGCGTGGTCGGCGCCCTGCTCGCCGGGTTCCTGATCAACCCGCTGATCGGCGGCGGCAACATCACTGCCGGCGATTTCTCGATCAGCGCGCTGATCGTCTCGTTCCTCGGCGCGCTGGTGCTGCTCGCCATCGTCAACCTGTTCCGCCGCGGTTCGGTGCGGTAACTCCGGAGAAATGCACATGAAGAACACGATCATCACCGGTGCAGCCATGGCGCTCGCGGCTTTCGGCCTTGCCGGATGCGACAGCCCTGCCGAGGAGCGGGCCGAGGAACGCGCGGACGCCATCGAAGAGAACGCCGAGGCGAGGGCAGACGCGATGGAGCAACGCGCCGACCAGCTCGACCAGACCGCCAACGGCGCGGATCCTGCTGCCGAACAGAACCTCGAAAACCGGGCCGATGCCGTGCGCGAGCAGGGCGAGGCCCAGGCTGAACGGGTCGAGGAACAGGCCGAGTAGGCCTTCTTCCGACATACCGGCGGCGCGGGGTCCGAGGCACATCGCCCGCGCCGCTTGCATGCGGGCTCGCTGAAAGGCGGGCCCGCATCATGGCGTGTCGGGCAGATCAGCAGTCGGGCAGGGCCTCGCCGCCCTCGATGATCGCCCTGAGGCCCGCGCGGCCCCGGTTGATGCGGCTCTTGACAGTCCCGAGCTTGCAATCGGCGACCGCCGCGGCCTCCTCGTAGCTGAGCCCCGCGCCCGCGATCAGCAGCAGCATCTCGCGCTGGCCCGGCGGCAGCTGGTCGAGCGCGCCCTCGATGTCGGCGACATGGAGGCGCGCCTCCTGTTCGGGCTCCTGCACCAGCAGCCGCTCGGCCGCCTCGGGCTCCCACGCGACCAGCCGGTTACGCTTCCTCACCGCATTGTAGAACTGGTTGCGCAGGATCGTGAACAACCAGGGACGAAAGTTGCTCCCCGGCAGGAAGGTGTGGCGCGACGACCAGGCCCGCACCATCGTTTCCTGCACCAGATCGTCGGCCATGTCGCGCTGGCGGCACAGCGAGCGTGCGAAGCTGCGCAGCGCGGGCAAGGAGGCGGTCATCTCGGCGGTGAAGCAGGGCGGTGCGGGGTCGCGCTGTTCGATGGAGGCTGGCTTGGGCATGGCACCTTGTCCTTGTGTTCCTCCCCCCTGCCTTTGTCGGACACCTCGCAACCGCGTTCCCTAAACTCGGCAAGGATTCCGCGCGCTTGCCCCGCGCCACCCCGCTAAAGCGGGTCACTGGCCTATGTGAATTCGCCTGCCGCTCCTCGTCCCTATCGCAGGTGCCGCCCCGCAATCGGGGCCAAGCGCAATGAAAGGAATGAGGATGCGGATAGCCCTTATGATCACCGCGAGCCTGCTGGTGGCCGCCTGCGACGGTCGCGAGGCGACCGATCAGACCGTGGGCGACGGCACCGGCATGATGCAGACCGACGCCGCCGGCGAGGACTTCGCCGACCAGCCCCCCAGCGCGCAGGGTTTCGCCCAGGCCGTGGCCATGTCCGACATGTACGAGATCACCGCCGGCAGGCTGGCGCTCGAGAAGGCCGAGATGGGCTCGACCCGTGAATTCGCGCAGATGATGGTCGACGATCACACCCGGTCCAGCCAGGCGCTCAAGGATGCGGCAGGCAGCGGCAACCAGACCTTCAACATGCCCGCCAGCCTCGACACCGAGCGTCAGGCGCAGCTCGACATTCTCGAGCGGCTCGACGGACAGGATTTCGACCGCGAATACCTGAGCCAGCAGATGGCTGCGCACCGCAAGGCACTGTCGCTGCTCAAGGCCTATGCCGGCAACGGCGATGTCGCCGAGCTGCGCCAGTTCGCGCAGAGCACGATCCCGACCGTCCAGAAGCATCACGACTGGCTGGAGCGGAACAGCGCAGGCACCGGCGCGGCAGGCGGCGCGACCGGCGCCCCGCCGCAGGCGACGCCCGCGCCATAGGCGGACGTGCCTAGCGTCACGGATGACCCCCGCGCACGATCCCATCTGGCGCGGGGGTTGTCTTGTGCCCGCACCAAAGCCGCGGTCGTCCCGGGGGCGGGCTCAGGCCTTGCCGCCGCCCGCCTCAATAAGCTGCGGCCGGCTGTCCGGGCCGGGCACTTCGGCGAGCGCCTCCATGAAGGTCTGCGACCACCAGTTCACGTCCTGCCGGGTGATGCATTCGAGCATCGCCTTGTGCCGTTCCTGCCGCTCGGCGAGCGGCATTGCGAGCGCCCGGGCAATGCCGTCGGCGATGTCCTCGGCGCTGTGCGGGTTGACGATCACCGCCTCCTTGAGCTGCGCGGCGGCCCCGGCGAAGCAGGACAGCACCAGCACCCCCGGATCGGCCGGATCCTGCGCCGCGACATATTCCTTGGCGACGAGGTTCATCCCGTCGCGCAAGGGGGTGACAAGGCCGACCTTCGAGGCCCGGTAGATGCCGAACAGCTCGTCGCGCGAGTAGCCCTGGTTGACATAGCGGATCGGCACCCAGTCGATCGAGGCGAACTCCCCGTTGATGCTGCCCGACAGCGCGCTCAGGTCGGCGCGGATCTGCTGGTAGCTCGGCACATCCCCGCGCGAAGGCGGGGCGATCTGCAGCAGCGCGATCTTCTCGCGCAGCTCGGGGCGCTTGGTGAGCAGCAGTTCGTAGGCCGCAAAGCGTTCCTGCAGGCCCTTGGAATAATCGAGCCGGTCGACACCCACGATCATGTCGCGCCCGACCGCGCTGACTACCAGCCGCGTCTCGGCCTGCTTGGCCGCGAGCGAATGCACCGCGCTGCCGAAATCGGCCGCATCGAGCCCGATCGGGCAGTCTAGCAGGCGCGTGCGCCGTCCTTTGTGGCACGCGTATTCGCCGTCCATCTCGGCGTCGAACTGGGCCGTCACATAGTCGATGAAGGCCTGCCGCCATTCGTCCGACTGGAACCCGATCACGTCATAGGCGAGCAGGCTCTCGACGAGGTCGCGGTGGTTGGGGAGCGACATCAGCAGGCTCGACGGGGGCCAGGGGATGTGCAGGAAAAAGCCGATCCGGTTGTCGAAGCCGCGCATCCGCAGGCGCGCGCCCAGCGGCATCAGGTGGTAGTCGTGCACCCAGATCAGGTCGTCGGGCTCGAGCAGCGGTCCCAGCGTCTCGGCGAAACGCTCGTTGACGCGCGCATAGCCCCCGGCGAAATCGCGCGCGATCTCGGTGAGGTCGAGCCGGTAGTGGAACAGCGGCCACAAGGTGCGGTTGGCAAAGCCGTTGTAGTATTCGTCGACGTCCTGCGCCTCGAGGTCGATCGTTGCGGTCGCTACCCCGCCTTCGCGGCGGAAGGTGATCTGGCCGGTAAATTCCTCCGTCTGTTCGCCCGACCAGCCGAACCACAGTCCGTTGCTGCTCCGCAAGGCCGCAGCGAGCGCCACCGCAAGGCCGCCGCGGTTCGCGTTCTCTCCTTCGGTCTCGACCTGGACGCGGTTCGATATGGCGATGAGGCGGGGCATGGAAGGCGCTCCGTTTGGCCGGCGGGGATGCCGTGCAAGGGGGGGTGCGGGCGTGACTGCGGCCTTCGCCCAAGGCACACGTGCAAAAAACCGCCTATGTGATGAAAGGTGCGGCAGGGGCCTCGTCGAGCAACAGGCGGATGCGATCATGGACCGCCTGCGGGTCGGCGAGCACCGCATCGGCGTGCTCCGCGATCCGCGGGCCGACCGCGATCCCCTGCCCGCCGAGCACGCGGGCGGCGTCGATCGCGGCGATGTCTGTCAGGTCGTCGCCAATGTAGACCGGCCGGCTTCCCGCGAAAGGCTGGCGCTGCATGATGGTGCGCACGGCGTCGCCCTTGTCCGCGCCCGGAAGGCGCAGCTCGCACACCATGTCGCCTTCCTGAATCACCAGGTCGTGCTCCGCGGCGCAGGCCTCGGCCCATGTGCGCACCGCTTCGCGCAGGCGCGGCGCGAGGCGGTAATGGATGCCGAGCCCGTAGCTCTTCAATTCGATCACCACCCCGTTGCGGGCGCCGAAGCGGGCTTCTGTCTCGCGCGTCAGGCGGGCGAAGATCCGGGCCGGGGGCGGGGCGCGCAGCCGTCCGTCGTGGCGCAATTCGAGACCGTGGCTCGCGGCGACCGTCACCGGCCAGAGCGTGCGGCCCCACAGCGCGTCGAGCTGCTCGAGCGAACGGCCGCTGATGATCGCCAGCCGCCCGCCCAGGCGTTGCAGCGCCTCGGCGACGAGGGCGCGTAGGTCCGCGCCGATCTCGACGGCGTCGGGCGTGGGGGCGGTTTCGACGAGCGTTCCGTCGAAATCGAGCAGGAGCGAGAGCGGGGCCGCGGCGCTCATCGCTGCGTCCCGGACTGCGGCGGGAATGGAGAAGCGGTCATGCGACGTCCGAGTGGCCCGTTGGTGGAGAGGGCTTGGCGCGCGGCGAGCTTCCGGACCTTAACCCGGGATAGGAAAGCAGGCGATGGCCGCATCGAAGGCGGATCCTAGGGTGACCCCACAAACCCGACTCCCCAACCCCCGAAGAGGAGGCTCTCCCATGTCCTTTCTGGACCGCATCGCCGCCGCACTCGCCCCGGCGGCTTCCGACGAACAGCGCGCGGATGCGCGACGGCAGCTCGAGGAACTGTCGGTGGGAGAGCCCTTCGCCGAGGACATCCTCGCCCAGCACCGCCAGATCGAGGCCCTGTTCGCCGAGGCGCGCGAGGCCGCCGGGCCCGGTGCCGAGGCGGCGGTCCGGGAGCTTGCCGTGCTGCTCAACGGCCATTCGATGGCCGAAGAAGCGGTGGTTTACCCCGATATCTCCGAGCACTCGGGCAAGGCCCATGCCGGCATGGCCTACGAGGAGCACGCCATGACCAAGGTGCAACTCGCCGAGTTGCAGAAGATGGCCCCCGGGACGCGCGAATGGCGCGAGAAGCTCGATCACATCGAGAGCGCGGTGCAGCAGCACGTCTATCAGGAAGAGAGCAGCTGGCTGCCCGATGTGATCCGCCATGCGCCGGTCGAGGAGCGCCAGCGCATCAGCATGAAGTTCCGCGAGTATTTCCAGCGCTTCGACCAGGGCTGACCCGATCCCGGCCGCGCGGTTTGCGACCCGCCGCGCACCTGCCGGGCTGCGCCCGCGAGACCGACGAGTTCCCCCGCCCCCGGGACTGCTCGCGGTCTTGCGGGCGCATTTACGTCAAGGGTCGGCGCAACCGGTGAAGGGCGACAAAAAACCCCGCCCATCGCTGGGCGGGGAGTTGTTGGGGCAATGACCGGACGAAGTGGAAACCGAAGGCATGTCCGGCCATCGAGTTGTCAGAGGGATCGGGAAACCCAACGACCGTGACACTCTGCCCGACTGATTCGCGGCACGCTCTAACCTGAATTATATCCGCGTTAATTGTCATAAGAGGAAGCAGCGATTCGCCCACGAAAAACCGCCCTCCGGATCGCGGGGACCGGAGGGCGGGAGGGGAGCGGCGACGGACGGGGGCGTGCCCGCCGCCGCAACGTTCAGCGCGAGGTAGACCCCGATTTTCCGGTGGCCTGGCTGCCCGAACTGCTCGAGCTGCCCGAGGACGATCCGCCTTCGCTGTCGCGCTTCTTGCGCCACTCGTCGAACTTGGAGTTGAACTCGTCCTGCTGCTGCTGGCGGTATTCGTTGTAGTCGTTGTCGAACTGTTCCATCTGGCGCTGGCGCCACTGGCTGTAGCTGTGGTCATGGTGGTGGCCCTGCTGGCCCTGACCCTGTTGGCCCTGGCCCCACTGGCTCTGGCCGTGCTGCGAGCCGCCCATCAAGGCGCTCTGTCCACCCTGACCGCTCTGGCCGAACCCGCCCTGGCCGCCCTGACCATAGCCGCCGCTCTGACCATAGCCGCCGCTCTGACCATAGCCGCCGCTCTGACCATAGCCGCTCTGGCCGCCATAGCCGCCTTGGCTGCTCTGCCCATAGCCGCTGGAGCCGCCGTAGCCACCTTGGCCGCTGAAGCCGCCCTGGCTGCCGTAGCCGCTGTGGCCGTGGTTGTCCTGGCCATAGCCACCGCTCTGGCCACCGTAGCTGCTCTGACCACCATAACCGCCGCTCTGGCCACCATAGCCGCCCTGACCGCCCTGCGAGCCATAGCCACCCTGGGAGCCGTACGAGCCCTGACCCTGATCCTGCTGGCCCTGACCATAGCGGCCCTGATCGCCCTGCTGGTCCTGGTTCCAGCCCGAACCGCTCTGGCCGTAGCCGCGCTGGTTCTCGCTCGCCTGCATCTGGTCGTTGCGACCGCCTTCCCGGTTCTGGCTCTCGCGGTTCTGATTGCGCTCGTTCGCCATCTCACATTCCTTTCCGTTATGAACCCCGATCCTGCGGCTGCCCCGCAAGACCGGGCCTCAACAAGAGTCCCATCGAAGCGGTTCGGACCCCCTATCCTGAATTACCCACGGCGGACGCCCCATCGCCGTGTCGCGACGCCCCGTCGAAAGGCATGTCGGAATCGGCGCAAACGGCCGAATCGGTTGCAAGAATAGGGGAATTTCCGGAGGCCTCGCGCTCGGCCGATGCACCCGGCGCACCTCAATGCGACGCATTTGCGAAAACAGGAGTGAGACGATACGCTGCGTTTACGCGGTGAAATGCAGGGATTCGACAGCGCCGATAACTTTTGGTCGAGAGACAAGGTCCATGTTGGGGGACAAGTGCAAGTCTCTCAACACCTCCAGAGGAGCAAGCACGTGTTCAACGCCTTCCTGCTGCGACTTATGCATGCTGCCGAACTGAGCGATCAGGAAATCGAGGCGGTCGAAGAATTGTGCCGGCAGCCGAAGGAGATCGGCGCCAAGAAATACCTGTCGCGCGACGGCGACGAGATGGTGTCCTTTCCTGTCGTTCTCAGCGGCTGGGCGGCGCGTTACCAGATCCTGCGCAACGGCGCGCGCCAGATCACCCGCCTGCTGGTGCCGGGCGATGCCTTCTACTTCGATTCCTCGCCCAACGGCATCGCGATCGAGGAAGTCATCACCCTGAGCCCGTGCAAGATCGTCAACATCCTCCACGCCGACATGCGCCGCGTGATCGACCGCTTCCCTGCGGTCGGCGAGGCGATGCGCAACTATGGCTGTATGGAGAACGCCGTGCTTTCGTCGTGGGTGGTCAATGTCGGCCGCCGCGACGCGCTCGAGCGGATGGCGCACCTCATTTGCGAGGCCCATTACCGGCTCTCGCTGGTCGATGCGCACCAGGGCAACCAGATCTACTTCCCCCTGACGCAGGACGATCTGGCGGACGTGCTCGGCCTCACTCCGGTGCACATCAACCGCAAGCTCCAGCAATTGCGTCAGGAGGGGCTCATCACGCTGCGCTCGAAGCAGCTGACGATCCTCGACCTGCGCACGCTGCAGCAGATCGCCGGGTTCGACAGTGCCTATCTCGCCCCGCGGGTCCAGACCCCGCGCGAACGCGAGCGGCTCAAGGTGGTGGCGGCCTGACGGCCGCCGCCCTAGGTATCCAGCCTGACCAGACGTTCCAGCGTAGCTACTATGCGCGCCCCGTCTGCGGGCTTGCTGACATAGGCGCTGCCCGCGAGATCATCGGGCAGCGTCGCTGCGTCATATCCGGTCAGGAACACGAAAGGTATCGAACGGCGGCGCAGTTCGCGGGCGAAATCGAGCGACAGGCCGTGTCCGAGATTGATGTCGAGCAACGCGGCATCGATCGGACCGTCGGCCAGCAGCGTATCGACATCGGGCAGCGTGCCCGACATCGCGATCACCCTGGCCCCGGCCTCCTCCAGCAGATGCCGGCAATCCTGGGCCTGGTAATAGTCGTCCTCCAGAATAATCACGCGGCGGCCGTTCAGCACATGGTCGGTCATGCCCGCTTCTCCCTCACGATCGCGGATCGAGAATGCTGCCGGCATCGGACAGCGGAAATTCGAGCTCGGCAAGGACGCCCGTGTCGTGGAGCGCGAAGCGACCCTCCCCCTGCAGTTCGTAGGGTACCCGCTCCTCGATCAGCTTTCGGCCGAACCCCTTGCGGTTGTGCTTCGTCTTGCGCACTGGTGCGGTTTCCTGCCAGCGCAGGCTGACCCAGCGCTTGCCGTCCTTGTCCAGTAGCGTCCAGACGATCCGGATATAGCCGGTGTCGCCGAGCGCTCCGTACTTGATCGAATTGGTGGCGAGTTCGTGGATCGCGAGGGTGACGATCTCCGCCGCATGGGGGGAGAGCGCGACCTCCGGCCCGTCGACATGACACTTGTCGGGCTGGACGGCGTGGACCAGCAGCTCCTCGCGCACCAGTTCGGCGAGGTCCACGCTCCGGCCAGGGGAGCGGGTGAGCGTGCTCTGGGTGCGGCCCATCGCCTGCAGGCGACCGATCAGGTGATCGACATATTCGTCGACGTGGCGGTGGCTCGGGGCCGAGAGCCGCGCGACCGAGCGAACCATGCCGATCAGGTTGCGCACCCGGTGCTGGAGCTCGGCAACCAGCAACTTCTGCCATTCCTCCTCGCGCCGCCGCTGGGTCGTGTCGATCATGGCGCCCAGCATCCGCACGGGCTTGCCCTGCTCGTCATAGAGGAAGCGCCCGCGGGCCGAGAGCCAGACGACCTCGCCGCCCGGATGGCAGACGCGGTATTCATTGAGATATTCCTCCCCGGTGCGCATGGCCTCGGCAATCACGGCCTCGGTGCGGGCGCGGTCTTCCGGATGGACACGTTCGGCCCACACTTCAAAGCTCGGCGCGATCTCCCCCGGCTCGTAGCCTTCCATGCGGTAATGCTCGTCCGACCAGATCAGCTCGCCGGTCTCGACGTTCCAGTCCCACAGGCCGACCCTGCCGATCCCGCTCGCCACCCGCAGCATCTCGGCACCGTGGGCCAGCTGGCGTTCGGCATGGCGCCGGCTGGTGATGTCGGTCGCCATGCCGAACCATTCGGTGACCTCTCCGCCATCGTCGAACACCGGGACGGCGCGCGAATAGAGCCAGCCGACCTCGCCATCGGGCCTGAGATAACGGTGCTCCAGCTCGAGCGGCTGGCGCGTTTCGATCGCCTCCTGGAGGAGGTGCCGCACCCTGTCCCGATCGGTCGGAGCGACGAAGCTCCCGATCCAGTCGATCTCCCCGCTGACCTCGCCCAGCAGGCTGTTGCCGCCGAGCTGTTCCATCAGCGTGCCCTGCGGGTTCATGCGGAAGATGAGGTCCGAGGTCGCCTCGATCAGCGACTGCAACCGGTTCTCGGAGTGCCGGAGCGCCAGTTCCATCGTTTTGCGCTCGCCGATGTCCTCGAACAGGATGCCCACCAGATAGGGCGGCTGCTCGCCGATCGGGAAGGCGAAGACATCGAACCAGCGGCCCATCGCGGGCGATTCGTTCTCGAACCGTTCGGCGACGCCGGAAAGTGCGATCCGCGCATAGGTGGCCACCCACTTGTCCTCGATGTCGGGCTGAAGCGTGCGCATCGTCTTGCCGACCGGATCCTCGAGCCCGGTGTGCTCGACGAAGGCTGCGTTGCATTCGAGGAAGCGGTAGTCGACCGGGTCGCCCGCATCGTCGAAGAGCACCTTGACGATGCAGAACCCCTCGTCGATCGCGTCGAAGATCTGCTTGTAGCGCGTGTCCGCTTCGCGCTTCTCCTCACGCGCCGCATGCTCTTGCGTGATATCGCGAATCCGCACCATGATCGCGTCGCCGGCCCCTAGAGGGGAGAAGCAGACCTCGAAGATCAGGGACTCCGTTGCGTGCTGGCGTGCAAGCGTTTCCGGAATGCCCGTGGCGCGCACGCGGGCAAAGTCGGTGAACCATTCCTCGGGCAGATCGGGATGGGCCTCGCGGAGCGTCTTGCCCACGAGATCGTGCCGACCAAGCAGGTCCGCGTGCCTGAGGTTGCTTGCGAGATAGCGCCAGTCGTCCGGCTCCGCGTCCGGACCCGTCACCGGCTCGAGGATGCAGGCTGCATCGGGGAGCGCGCGAAACGCGGCCCCGAGCAGGCTCTCGTCGCAATCGTGAGGGAAGTCCGCCATTTCGCTCGTCTTTCGCAACCCGGAGCATAGGGAGCAGGGGCCGAAGCCTGACTAACATATATCAGCCCGAGGGCCACCCCTTGTCGCTGCTGATCGAAGTTAGGGACGCTGCGGGCAGCGCACCGCTAGATCCTGGCACAGCGGCGTGCCGCTCGCGACTCCGGCCCGGAGACATGGCGGGCCGACGGGAGACAGTTGATGCGCATGATTCTAGGCCTTCTTGCCCTCGGCGCTGGCGCCTATGTGCTCGCGCGGCGCTCTGCCGGTTCCGGCACGTCGCGCGCTGCTTTCGCCGAAGGTCAGGCCGCGGGTGGAGCCAATCCGGTGCGCGATGCCGGGCCCGAGGCGATGCGCGATCCTCCAGTGCAGCCTTGGACCGAGGTGGACGAGGCAAGCGACCAGAGCTTCCCCGCGAGCGACCCTCCCGCCACTTACTGAGGCTATGTCCCCCCGGGGCCGCGGTCAGGATCTTCGCAGCCGGTTTACGGCCCGTTCCGCCGCGCCGACATGGCGCGGATCATCACACAAGTTAGTGTCACGATCCGCAGGTTCGCCTTGAGGCGGGGATGTCCAGTCCGACCAACCGGGGGTGAAGATCATGCCGACTTTGACCGCTGCAGGCATTGAGCCGTTGTTCCGCCTGCTTGGCCGGTACATGCCGCTCGACGAGCATGATCGTGCCGCGCTTTCGTCGCTCGAGACCGGCCCGGTCTGCGCCCGCGACGCGCGGACGGACATTGCCCGCGAGGGCGAAAATCCGACCGTTATCCGCCTGCTGATCTCGGGGTGGGCGTGCCGCTACAAGGACCTGCCCGACGGGCGCCGCCAGATCGTCGGCTTTTTCCTTCCCGGCGATTTCTGCGATCTCAACATCTACATCCTTTCCGAGCTGGACCACTCGATCGGCGCGCTTACGGCGGTACGGTTCTACGAGATCCAGCCGCACCAGTTCCACGAGGTGATCGACGAACGCCCGCACCTGCTGCGGGCGCTGCTGTGGCACGAGATGGTCTCCGCCGGGATCCAGCGCGAATGGCTGCTGTCGATCGGCCAGCGCTCTCCGCTGGAGCGGCTCGCGCATCTGTTCGTCGAGCTATATTATCGCCTCAAGGCGGTGGGGCTGGCGACGGGGCTCGGCTTCGATCTGCCGATCACCCAGAACCACCTTGCCGAGGCGAACGGGCTGAGCCTCGTCCATCTCAACCGCACGCTCCAGGAAATGCGCCGCGAGGAGCTGATCGAGCTGTCCGACCGCCAGCTCAGGATCGTCGATCTTGACCGGCTGAAGCGCGTGGCGATGTTCAACAACAACTACCTGCACTTCAACCGCTAGGGGCAGCGGCGGTCAGATCTGCGGGAGGCTCTGCGCGGCGAAGCCCCAGCCCTTGAGACCCGCCGAACGCGCGCGCTTCAGCAGCGCGGGGGCATCATCGATGGCGAAGGGGTGAGCATTTTCCATCTCTTCGAGCTCGCTCCATGTCACGGGCACGGCCACCGGCGCGCCGCTGCGGGCCCGGGCCGAATAGGGCACCACCGCCGTGGCCCCCCGCTGGTTGCGCAGCCAGTCGATGAAGATCCTCCCCTTGCGCTTCGCCTTGCTCATGGTTGCCGTGAAACGGTCGGGCTCCGCCTGAGAGAGCGCCTCGGCGAAGCGGCGGGAGAAGTCCTTGTGCGCTTCCCACGAATGGCCGGGGGTAAGCGGCACGACCACGTGCACGCCCTTGCCGCCCGAAAGCATGGCAAAGCTGGCAAGGCCGATATCGGCAAGGTGCCGGCGGATGTCGCCGGCGGCCTGCTTGACGCGGTCGAAATCGAGCCCCTCGTCGGGGTCGAGATCGAAAATCATGCGATCGGGCGCCTCCACGGCCTCGGCGCGGGCGGCCCAGATGTGGAACTCTATCGTTCCCATCTGGACGCATTGCAGGATGCCCCTTGCGTCATTGACGAAGAGGTAATCCTCGGTGCCGCCGTCCTTCTCGCGGATCGGCACATGATGCACCCCGTCGCCGAATGACCCGCTGTCGTGTTTCTGGAAGAAGCATTTGCGCGCCCGCCCTTGCGGGCAGCGAACGAGGCTGACCGGGCGGGCGCCGAGGAAGGGCAGCATCAGCGGCGCGATGGCGGCATAGTAATCGGCAAGCTCGCCCTTGGTCTGGCCGCTGTCGGGAAAGATCACCCGCTCGCGGCTGGAAATGGTCACGTCGGGCGCAGGATCGGGCGCGGGCTCGGGGCGCTCGGGCTTCACGGCCTTGGCCGACTTGTCGGAGCGAAGGGCGATGAAGCTCGCGTGGCGCACGCTGCCCGAGGCCGTGAACTCAGCAAACGCGATCTCGGCGACCAGCCTGGGGGTGAGCCACGTCACCCCGCGCGCGGTTGCGGGGGCGACCTCCACCGGCGGCGTCTTGCGGACGAGCGGCTTCATGCGGGCGGCGAGGTCCGCCATGGTGTCGGTGTCGAAGCCGGTGCCGACATTGCCCTTGTGGACGAGCGTGCCGCCGTCGTGCTGGGCGAGCAGGAGCGAGGCGAAGGGGCGACCGCGCGCGGACGAGGCCTTGAAGCCGGCGATGACGAATTCCTGCCGCATCGTGCACTTCACCTTGACCCAGTTGCGGGTGCGACCGTGAGCATAGGGAGCATCCGCCGCCTTGGCGATGATCCCTTCCTGCCCGGCGCCGCACATCGCGGCGAACAGGCGTTCGCCCGCGCCGATCACGTGGTCGGCGACATGGACGGGCGGCGGCGCATCGCCGAGCAGCGCCTCGAGCCGTTCCTTGCGCTCGATATTCGAAAGGCCGGTCAGGTCCTCGCCGCCGACTTCGAGCAGGTCGAAGGCGTGGAAGGCCAGCGCGTCGCCCGGGCCCTGTGCGCCGTGGCCGCGTTTGAGCACGTTCTGGAGCGTCGAGAAATCCGGGTTCCCGTCGGGGCCGGTCGCGACGATCTCCCCGTCGATCAGCGCGCCCGGCAGGTCGAGACCGGCGATCGCGGCTGCGAGGGGGGCGAACTTGTCGGTCCAGTCCTGACCCGACCGTGTGTAGACCTTCACCGTGCCGCCACCCGCCGCGACAAGCGCGCGGTACCCGTCGAACTTGATCTCGTGCATCCAGCCGTTCCCGGTCGGCACGGCATCGACGAGCGTTGCCAGCTGCGGCTTGCGGAATCTGGGCAGCTTGCCCGCCCCGGCCTTGGCGGCGCGCCCGGGCTTCTCGCGGGTCTTCGGCTTCGGCGAGGTGGGAGAGGGGACCGGCTCGGCCGCCTTGCCGGCCTCGATCTCGGCCATCGAGCGGCCTGTGGCGATGCTGGTGAGGGCCTGCTCGACGAGGGCGTTACCCTCCTTCGCATACGGGTCCGTCACCTTCCGCAACAGCCAGTTCTCGCGCTTCTCACCGGGGCGCGGCTTCAGGCGCACGAGCAGCCATTCGCCCTTCATTCGCTCACCATGGAGCGTAAAATGAAGGTGTCCGTCCTCCAGGTCGCCGGGGCTCTTTCCGGCCACCGGCGCCCAGGTGCCGCGGTCCCACAGCATCACCGTGCCGCCTCCATATTCGCCCTTGGGGATGGTGCCCTCGAAGGTCGCGTAGCTGAGCGGATGATCCTCGGTGCGCACCGCGAGACGCTTGACGGATGGATCGAGGGTCGGCCCCTTGGTCACCGCCCAGCTCTTGAGCACGCCGTCCACCTCCAGCCGCAGGTCCCAGTGGAGCCGGGTCGCGGCGTGCTTCTGGACCATGAAGGTGTTGCCGTGGCCTTCGCCCTTGCCGGTGATCCTGGCGGCTTCGCCCTTGGGTTCGGCGGTGCGCGCGAAATCGCGCTTGGCGTTGTAGGCCGCGAGGGGATCAGGCTTCCGCGGCATCGTCGGTTCCGGCGAGGGAGTTCCGCTTCGCCTTGCGCTCGAGCAGGGAGAGCAGCGAGAGCACCACCAGTCCGATCGGCGCGGCGGTCGCCACCAGTGGCCACTGTGCCGCTCCGCAAGCGACGCCGATGACACTTGTCAGGAACAGGTGCACGGCAGTGGTGATGTTGTGCACCTCGCCCTTGTTGAAGACGATAAGCCCGGCCCCGACGATACCGACGAACGCGCCTGCCGCCTCGAACAGGCGCAGCGGATCGCCGTTCTCCATCGGCATGGAACGGTAGAGGCCGAGCACCGAGATCGTCAGTGCGGCCGCCGCAAGGCAGATCAGGCCGTGGGTGCGCAGGCCCGCCGCATGGCCGCGCAATTCGCGGTCGAGACCAAGCAGCAGGCCGAGCATCGCCGCCATGCCGAGCCTCAGCACGAGGTCGAACTCGATCGCCGCAAGCGGCACAGGCGGGTTGAGGAACATCAGGCGCTCTTCCGCTTCGCCGCGGGCGCCCTCTTCGCGGGCGTCTTCTTGCGCGACGCAGCCCCGCCCTCGCTCCCGACCGATTTCTTGAGTGCCGCCATCAGGTCCACGACATTGCCTGCGCCCCTGCCGGCCGGCTCGCCCGCGTCCTCGATGATCGCCTTGCCGGTCTTGGATTTCGCCTTGCGGGCGATCAACGCCTTGAGCGCCTCGACATAGCGGTTCTCGAACTCCCCGGCATCGAAGGGGGCGGTGCGCTTGTCGATGAGGGTGGTGGCGAGATCGAGCAACTCGGCATCGGGCTTCGCGTCGTCGATGTCGGCAAAGAAGCTGCGTCCGGCGCGCACCTCGTCGGCATAGCGCAAGGTCTCGAGCAGCAGGCCCTTCCCGCAGGGCTTCAGCGCCACGAGCTTTTCGCTCCCCCGCATCGCGAGTTGTCCGAGCGCGATCTTCTTCGACTGTCGCAGCGCCTCGCGCAGCACCACGAAGGCCTCCTCGGCCAGCTGGTCCTTGGGGGCGACATAATAGGGCTTCTCGAAATAGAGCGGGTCGATCTCGTCGGCGGAAACGAACTGCACCAGTTCGAGCGTGCGCTTGCTCTCCAGCTTCACCGCCTCGATCTCGCGCTCCTCGAGCAGGACATATTGCCCTTTCTCGACCTCGTAGCCCTTGATGATGTCCTCGCGGTTCACCGGGCCGATGCCGGGCACGACCTTCTCGTAGGCGATGCGCTTGCCGCTCGGCTTGTGGACCTGGTTGAAGCGGATGGCCGCGCCCGACTTGGTGGCGGAGAAGATCTCCACCGGGATCGAGACCAGTGCGAGGCGGATCTGGCCGGACCAATAGGCGCGGGCTGCCATGCTGTCTCCTTGCCGGTGTGCGGGCCGGATCGTCCGCCCGCTGCGCTGTGCCGCTCGCCGGAAAGGGTCGCACTAACATAGGCGTGTGCCGCCCCGGCGGGCGCGGGCGACAAGGTTCGCGACGCCGCAACACGACTCGATCAGCGGCCGCCCAAGGAGAGAACCGATGTCCCGCGCCCATGCCCGCAAGACCCGCCGTTACGAACCCTCGAATAACGGCAGCGTTCTCGCCAATACTGCCAAAAGCGTGCTGGTCACCGCCGGTGTCGCGGCGATCGCCAACATCGGCCGCAAGATGGTCACCCAGGCGCCGACCGCGATGGCGCGCGACTGGTGCGAGGGCCTGACCCGCGAGCACGAGGCAACTCTGGCTGCGATCGACAAGCTTGCCGCGACGTCGGCCGAACACCCCCAGCGCCGCACGGTGCAGCTAACCGCGCTCAAGCACATGATCGGCAAGCACGCGCTCCAGGAGGAGAATGTCGTCTATCCGATGCTGCGCCGTAGCCCCGAAGGCGGCGAGACCTTCGGCGATCTCCACAAGGACCACGGCGAGGTGAAGGCGATGCTCTACGAGCTGACCGAGACCGACAAGGCCGATCCCGCCTTCGATGCCACGCTCCGCAACCTGCGCGATGCGCTGGAGGAGCATATGCGCGAGGAGGAGGAGGTGCTGTTCCCTGCCCTGCGCGAGCGACTGTCCGAGGCCGAGAACCGCAAGCTCACCCGCGCCATGAACATGGCCGGCGTGATGGTCGCCTGATCGCAATCCGGACGAAAGGAACCCCATCATGGCCAAACAGGACGACAAGCGCGACGCCTTGCAGATGCTCGCTGCCGATCACCGCAAGGTCGAGGACCTGTTCGAGAAGTTCGAAAGCGCCCGCGGCGGCGCGGCCCGCAGCAAGATCGTGCGGCAGATCTGCGAGGAGCTGACCATCCACGCAATGATCGAGGAGCAGGTCTTCTACCCGGCGGTGCGCGATGCGGTGGAAGACGACATGCTCGACGAGGCCCAGGTCGAACACGACAGCGCCAAGGCGCTGATCCTCTCGCTGCGCGAAGCCGATCCCGGCGACGAATTCTACGAGGCGAAGGTCAGCGTGCTCAAGGAGCAGGTCGAACACCACGTCTACGAGGAAGAGCGCCAGCGCGGCAGCCTTTTCGCGCAGGTCCGCAAGGCCGATGTCGATCTCGAGGCGATCGGGCAGGAGATGGCCGCGCTCAAGCGGCAGCTCCAGGAACAGGCCAAGTCCGGCAGTCTGCCGCCGCCGGACATGGTCGCCTTGCGCAGCTGATGACGCCCATGCCCGATCTCGCCGAACGGACGGTCCCGAAACTGGCGCAGCTCCATGCTGCGGCGCGCTCGCTGCTAGAGACGCTCGACGAGGCGGGGATGTCGCTGGTGACGGCCGAAAGCTGCACCGGCGGTTTCCTCGCCTCGCTGCTTACGGATATCGAGGGGCTGAGCCACGGCTTCGACCGCGGCTTCGTCACCTATTCCGATGCCGCCAAGCAGCAGATGCTGGGGATCGATCGCGCGCTGATCGACCGCGCCGGGGCGGTCAGCGAACCGGTCGCGCGGGCGATGGCCGAGGAGAGCCTCAGCCGTTCGCGCGGCGGGCTGGCGCTGGCGATCACGGGGTTCGCGGGGGACGCCGACCCCGAGGAGAAGGAGGGGCCGGGCGTCACCTTCGTGGCCGCTGCGATCCCGCACCAGTCATGGGTGTACCGCATCGACTACGGCGAGCGTCCGCGCCACGAGGTGCGCAATCTCGCGGCGGCTGCCGCGCTGGCGGTGGGGATGCGCGCCCTGGCGTGGCGGCAGGCGCTCTAGCCCTGACGCCTCAGCAGGCATCGTCCGGCGCGCGGGTGATGGCGAGGGCGATATCGTGCGCGCCGCCGACGGCCAGCACCACCAGCGTGCCATCCTGCCGCGTATGCACCGCGCTGGTCTCGCGGCGGCCCGTGACGGTGTCGACCCTCGTGACGCTGTAGCAGCCGGGCTCGAGGCCGGTGATCTCGACATGGCTGGCGATCGAATCCTGCATCGCACCCCGCATCAGGCAGACGATTGCCTGGCGCCCGTCGCCGCAGCCTACCGCGAGCCCGGCGAAGTCGTGCACGGTAAGCCGCTCGCCCAGCGGCGCGCGAGCGAAGCTGCGCCAGTCGATGAGCGGCAAGAAGCCGGCCAGCACGCCCTGCGCTTCGTGCATGGCAGGCAGCAGCACGTGCGGATGGCGATAGGGCCAGCGCATCCCTCCGCCCGCTCCGCCGGCGGCAAGGTGCGCCCATTGGGTGCGGCGGAAGCAATCGGTATCGAACGCCTCGGGCAGGGTCGCGCGGCGATCGTTGAAAGCGTGGATCGGGCCGTGCTCGGTGTCGAGCAGCGGCCGCATCGGCGGACAATCGGCAAGCGCCTCGCTGACCAGCCGCGCGGTCGCTTCGGCAGGAGCGAGCGAGTTTTCCGGGGCATCGATGGTGCCGCGCTCGTAGAGGTGCAGGCTGGCAAAATCGAGCGACGGGTGGCGCAGCACCACATCGGCAAGATCGGGGCGGGCGATGAGGTTCGGGTGATAGACCGAAACGGTCTGGAGGTGCGTCCGACCGTGGAGGCGCTGTTCCTCGGCGCGTAGCGCGGCGGAGATCTCGGTCACGAAGTCGTGCACCGCGGCCATGTCGCCGCCCGCATACCAGGCGTCGATCTCGTTCCACAGGTCCCACGCGAAGATCGCCGGGCTTGCTCCCCAGCGCGCGGTGGCGAAGCGCAGCCGCTCGATGATCGCCGCGCGAGTGTCCGGGCAGGTGAACATGGCTTCCGGCGAGGTGCAGGGTCCGCCGCGGGCGCGTGAATAGGGGTGTCGCGACCAGTGCCGCGCCATGAAGAAGGTGTCGAAGGGGGTGACGAGAAAGCGGATGCCATGCCGTTCGCCCAGCGCGAAAATGTCGTCCCACAGCCGTACCATCGCCGGACTGAACCGGCCCACGCGGTATTCGAGTTGGCGGTGGCGTACCTGGCTGTAGTCGAGCATCAGCCTGAGGCAGGTGACGCCCTGCTTTGCGAGCGCGGCAAAGTGGCGCTCCGCCGCCTCGGGATCACGGCGCCGGTGGAGCCCGGCGAGATTGGGCCAGGTGATCGCCTCGTTGTGACCGACAGGGGTCCAAGCGGTGCCCGACTCGGTCTCGAAGTAGGGCGCCGCCTCGGCGCAGCGCACCCAGCCGCCCAGCAGGGGCTCGGGCGCGGCGACGACGCGCAGCGCCTTGGCGGCAATGTCATCGGCGCGCTTCATTCCGCCGCCACCGCTCCGGCCCCGGCCATCGCCTCGCTCCGCCAGCGCGCATCGAGCCGCCGCCACGTGGCGAGCGCCTGCCCGACGATCTGGTCCATGTTGTAGTAGCGATAGGTCGCCAAGCGGCCGACGAAGGTGACGTTGGCACAGGCCCGCGCCAGCGCGTCGTAACGCTTGAACATCGCCTGCGCCGCATCGTTGGGAACGGGGTAGTAGGGATCACCCTCGTCCGCCGGATATTCGCGGGTGATGCTGGTGACCGGCGCGCGCTGGCCGGTGAGGTGCTTGTATTCCGTGATCCGGGTGTAGGGCACGGCCTCGTCGGGATAGTTCACCACCGCCACCGGCTGCGCCTGCTCGCAGGGCAGGGTCTCGTGCTCGAAACGCAGCGAGCGATAGGGCAGCTTGCCGAGCCGGTGACCGAAATACTCGTCGATCGGGCCGGTCCATACCAGGTGATCCCAGGTGATGTCGTCGGGCAGATCGTCGAAGCTCTGGCCGGTCATCACCGTGATGCGCGGCTCGTCGAGCATTCTCGCGAACATCGCGGTGTAGCCGTCTGCCGGCATGCACTGGAAGGTGTCGGTGAAGTAGCGATCATCGGTGTTCGTCCGCGCCGGCACGCGGGCGGCGACCGACTTGTCGAGCTGGCTCGGATCGACGCCCCACTGCTTGCGGGTGTAGCCCTCGAAGAACTTGGCGTAGAGGTCCTCGCCGACCTGCGCGACCACGGTGTCGCGCGAGCTCCTGATCTCGGGCACGTCGACCGCCACCGATTTCAGATAGGCCTCGGCCTCGGCCTCGGTCGCAAGGCCCAGCCCGTAAAGCGCGTTAAGTGTGGTGCGGTTGATCGGCATCGGTACCAGCTGGCCGTCGACCTGGGCGAGAACGCGGTGCTCGTAGGGCCGCCAACGGGTGAAGCGCGAGAGATACTCGAGGATGTCGCGGCTGTTGGTGTGGAAGATGTGCGGGCCATACTGGTGCACCAGCACGCCCGCCGCGTCCCTGTGGTCGTGGGCATTGCCCGCGATGTGGTCGCGCTTGTCGATGACCAGCACCGAGCGGCCCGATCCGGCGGCGATCCGTTCGGCCATCACCGTGCCCGCGAAGCCTGCGCCCACCACCAGCACGTCGAAGTGGCGCCGCTGCGGCTGCTTGGCGATCCCTGCCATCTGGCGGGTCACCAGTGCGGTCTCGACCAGCCGCGTGATCCGCGCAGCGATCCCGTCCCAGCTCTTGTCGGCAAGGCAGTCGCGCGCCTCGGCCCGCCAGGTGGCGTGCGCCGTGTCGGGTGCGGCGACGAGATCCTCGCAGGCTTCGACGAAGCCGGCGGCGTCGGCTGCGATGCGTACGCAATTGAGGTCGCCGTAGCCGCTCACCACGTCGCGGATCGGGGTCGAGACCACCGGCAGCCCTGCGGCCATGTATTCGGGGGTCTTGGTCGGGCTGATGAATTCGGTCGAGGCGTTGCGCGCAAAGGGCATCAGCGCGACGTCCCATCCCGCGGCATAGGCGGGTAGCTCGGCATAGTCCTTGCGGCCCAGCCAGTGGATGTTGGCGGCGCGCGGGAGATCGGCCTCGGCGATCTTGACCACCGGCCCCACCATCACGAAGGCCCAGTCGGGCTGCATCCGCGCTGCCTCGGCGAGCAGCGCGAGGTCCATGCGTTCGTCGATCACGCCGTAGAAGCCGAGACGCGGGCGAGGGAGATCGGCCTGGTCTGCCGGTTCGGGCAGGCCTTCCGCCCCGCGCGCGAAATGGGCGACGTCGACGCCCGAGGGCACGCAGTGGATGTTGTCGTGACGGTCGCGGCGTGCCTCGTAGAGGCTTCTCCCGCCGCACAGCACGATGTCCGCCCGCGCCATCAGCATCGCCTCGCGCGCGGCGATATCGGCCGGCGCGAAGGCGAAATTGGCGAGCTCGTCCATGCAGTCGTAGACCACCAGATCGGCCCGTGTCCCCGAGCTGAAGCCGAGCATCATCGGGGTGTAGTACCAGAACACCCGTGGGCCAGCCCGGTCGGCGAGCGCGCCGTGCAGCAGCTCGCGCAGGGCGACGTCGGTTTCGCCCGCGTCGAGCCCTGCAGGCAGCACCGGCACGATCCGTTCGAGGCCCTCGGCCAGCGTCTCGCGCTCGAGCCGCGGTGCATCACAGCCGGGCTCCTCGCGCGGTTCCTCCCAGTAGAGCACGTCGAAGCTGTCCGCGAGGCGGGTCATGATGTGCTGCGGGCGCTGGAAGACGAGGTTCCAGCGCAAATGCGAAAAGCAGACGATTGCAGGGCGCTGAGCGGGCGTGACGGGAAAACGAGTCTGGGACGGGCGGTGCATTGCCGGAGAGCCTTTGCGGATCGAAGGGTCGTTACCGGCAAAGGGCCGGCAGCATCGCGGGGAGCGACGAGACCGCTTAGCCCCTGCCGCTGACTTCGCGGCTCACATAGATCACCAACAGCCAATTAGAGCGCAAAATTGGGAGGTTGCGAACTCATGTTATGGGGTCTTCGTTTGCCCGCGTGCAGTCTTGATCATTCCAGAGACCCGAATTCCGGAAGCCGGAACGGAGTATTTGCAATGAACAGTTTCTCGATCGTCAACCTTCTACCGTTCTGGATACTCGGTTTGCCGCTGATTGTCGCAGTCTTTAGCTATTTTCGTATGCCCAGACACGCCGACCTTGTGCCACGCGATCGGCGTGCCGAGCGCCACAACATCGTCAGGGAATTGCACATCCACGCCGGCGACACCGCCGCATCGAGAGGATAAATCCCGCCATGTTCAGCCATAACAAGCGCCTGCAATACACTGTCCGCGTGTCCGAGCCGAACCCGGCGCTCGCCTCGCTGTTGCTTGAGCAGTTCGGCGGGCCCGACGGCGAGCTGGCAGCGGCGATGCGCTACTTCACGCAAGGGCTCGCCGAGGAAGACCCGGGCCGCAAGGACATGCTGCTCGACATCGCCACCGAGGAGCTCTCCCACCTCGAGGTGATCGGATCGATCGTCGCCATGCTCAACAAGGGCGCGAAGGGCGATCTCGCCGAGGCGGCGCTCGAGGAAGCCGAGCTCTACCGCTCGCTGACCGCGGGCGGGAACAGTCACACCCAGTCGATCCTCTACGGCGGCGGGCCTTCGCTGACCAATTCGTCGGGCGTGCCGTGGACCGCTGCCTACATCGATTCGCGCGGCGATCCGACCTGCGACCTGAGGTCGAACATCGCCGCCGAAAGCCGGGCAAAGATCATCTACGAACGCCTGATCGCGATCACCGACGATCCGGGGATCAAGGATGCGCTGGGCTTCCTAATGACCCGCGAGATCGCGCACCAGAAGAGCTTCGAGAAGGCGCTCTATTCGATCGCGGACAACTTCCCGCCCGGACGCCTTGCCGGGATGCCCCCCTACGACAGCCTCTACGTCAACGCCTCGACGGGACCGGGCGATACCGAGGGGCCGTGGAACAGCGGTCCGGAATGGGAGCGCACCGACGAGAACGACATGGGCAAGCCCGCCGATGGCGGCGAGGGGACGGCGCAGGTCGAACTGCCTGCCGACAAGCTCGAAACCCTGCGCGCGATGGCGCAGCGCACCGCCTCGGATCCCGACAGCGATCCGCTGACCGGCGCCGACCTCGGCAGCGGCAACGTCGTCGACTGAGCGGAACCGCGCCGTGGCCGATCCGGCTCTCCTCGGGATCGCGGCGAGCCTCGGCGCGGGCGCGGCAACGGGACTCGGCGGCCTCGCGGTCGCCGCCTCCGGCGCACCCGATGACCGGCGGCAGAACCTGCTGATCGGCTTTGCTGCCGGGGTCATGATCGCTGCCGCCTGTTTCTCGCTCATCCTGCCAGCCTTCGCGCAGATGCGGAGCGGCGGCGCCTCGGTCGCCTGGGCGGTGGCCGGGGTGATCGCGGCGGTATGGCTGGGGGCGGGCGTCATGGGCCGGCTCGGACTATGGGCCGATGCCCTCGCGGCGCGCGGCCTCGCGCCTGCGCATTTTGCGGCTTCTCCCCATAACGCCGAGGTGCGCCGCATCGCCCTCTTTGTCGTCGCCATCACCTTGCACAACGTGCCTGAAGGCGCAGCGGTGGGGCTGAGCTTCCTGACGGATGATTCCGCACTCGGCTGGGCGACGGCGCTCGGCATCGGCATCCAGAACGTGCCCGAGGGGATGGCCGTCGCGGCCCTGCTCGCCAGTCTCGGCTGGAGCCGGGCGCGCTGCGCCGCCGGGGCGCTTGCCACCGGCCTCGTGGAGCCGCTCGGCGGCGCACTGGCGGTGGCCGTCGCACAGATTTCCGCTGCCGTGCTCCCCTGGGCGCTCGGCTTTTCGGCAGGGGCCATGCTCTTCGTGGTCGCTGCCGAGATCATTCCTCACACCCGGCGGCGGATCGAGCACGGCTCGGCCACCCCGGCATTGATGGCCGGCCTCGTGCTGATGATGGTGCTCGATATCTCGCTGGCCTGACCAGCGCCCCCCTCTCTCCCCAAACCCCCGAAGGAGTTCCCCCATGTCCAACATCGTCCCCAAGCTCGAGGAGGGCAATCTGCCCGGGCTCGAGGCCAATCTCGAGCCGCAGCCCGACTGGGAGCCGCGCTATCCCGGCTCCGGGCGGCTCGAGGGCAAGGTCGCGATCGTCACCGGCGGCGATAGCGGCATCGGTCGTGCCGTCGCCGTGCTGTTCGCGCGCGAGGGCGCCGACATCGTCATTTCCCACCTCGAGGAGGAGGAAGACGCGATGGCCACCGCCGAGATGGTCGAGGACGAGGGCGCGCGCGCCGTCACCATCGCCGGCGACATCGGCGAGCGCGACCACTGCCGCGAGATCGTCGACCTTGCGATCCGCAAATTCGGGAAGATCGACATCCTCGTGAACAACGCGGGCGAGCAGCACCCCGACAAGGAGGTGACCGAGATCAGCAAGAAGCAGCTGAAGCGCACCTTCCAGACCAACGTCTTCGGGATGTTCTACATGGTGCAGGCGGCCATGCCCTACCTCGGCAAGGGCGCGAGCATCATCAACTGCACCTCGGTGACCATGTATCAGGGCGCGGAGGAACTGCTCGACTACTCGGCCACCAAGGGCGCGATCACCGCCTTCACCCGCTCGCTCTCGCAAAACCTCGCCGGCAAGGGCATCCGCGTCAACGGCGTCGCGCCGGGGCCGATCTGGACCCCGCTCAACCCTTGCGGCGGGGCGAGCGAGGAAAAGCTGGAGCACTTCGGCGAAAGCACCCCGATGGGCCGTCCGGGCCAGCCCAACGAGGTCGCGCCCTCGTTCCTGTTCCTCGCCTGCGAGGATGCAAGCTACATGACGGGGCAGGTGCTGCACCCCAATGGCGGGATCATCGTCGGTAGCTGAGGCATGGACTGGCCCGACCTGACCACGCTCCTGCCCGCCGGCGAGGGGCTGAGCGCGCTGCTGTGGACGCTCGCCGTGGCGGCCATGCTGGCGCTCGCGGCGCTGATGCTGCACGCCGTGCTCGGAGCGATCGCCCGCCGGGTGGCGCGCGGCACCCGCACCGACACCGACGAGCTGCTGCTCGGCCATGTCTTTCGCCCCTTGCGCTGGATTGCCGTGGCGCTCGCCCTGCTGGCGCTCGACGAATTCGCGGTACCTGACGAAGCCGCCGCCGCGCGCATCGTCGCGGTGGTCCGCACCCTGATGCCGCTGCTGTGGGGCTGGCTCGTGATCGCGCTGATCCGCTTCGGCAAGGCCTATGTCGATGCCCGGTCGGACATCGGCGCGGAGGACAACCTCGTCGCCCGCCGCCGCCGGACCCGCGCGGACATCCTCGCGCGAATCGCGGTGGTGGTGGTGATGCTGGTGAGCGCCGGGCTGATGCTGCTCAAGATTCCCGAGGTGCGCGAGATCGGTCTCGCCCTCGTCGCCTCGGCAGGGCTGGCGGGCCTCGCCGTCGGGGTCGCCGCCCAACCGCTGCTCAAGAACATCGTCGGCGGCTTCCAGCTCGCCTTCACCGAGCCGGTGCGCATCGACGACGTGGTCGTCTATCGCGGCGAATGGGGGCGGATCGAGCGCATCGGCCTCACCTACGTGGTGCTGCGCATCTGGGACCAGCGGCGGCTGGTGATCCCGGTCTCCAAGCTGGTCGAGGAGCCGATCGAGAACTGGACCCGCCAGACCAGCGACCTGCTCGGCACGGTGATGATCTACACCGACCATGCCGCCGACATTGCCGCCCTGCGCGAAGTGGCGCTGGATGCGGTGCGGAGCCACAAGTTGTGGGACGGGCGCGCGGCGGCGGTGCAGGTCACCGACATGACCGCAGAGGTGCTCGAATTGCGCGTCCTGATGAGCGCGCGCGGCGGCAGCGAGATGTTCGAACTGCGCTGCGACGTGCGCGAGGCGGTTGTGCGGGCGCTGGCGCGGGATTGGCCGGATGCGCTCAACCGGGCGCGGGTGGTGCTGGAGGAGAAGCAGCTGTCATGAACATCGACTGGATCACCGTGGTCGGCACCGTCGGCGCCTGCGCCTCGGTGGCGAGCTTCACGCCGCAGGCCTGGAAGATCATCCGCGAACGCTCGACCGACGGCCTCTCGCTCGGGATGTTCGCGCTCACGAGCCTCGCCTTTGCCGCATGGACCACCTTCGGCCTGCTCCAGAGCGAGTGGACGCTGATCATTCCCAACGCGATCTGCCTGGTGTTCGCGCTGTTCATCCTCGTCATGATCGCCTTGCCGCAGCGCGAGACAGAGGAGGTGGCCGAGGCGCTCGATCCGGAGGGGTGACGGCCCCGCAGCGGGGGCGCGGGGCCGTCGACGGCGCGGCTCAGTAGGTCACGCCGTAGTAGGAATAGACCTGCCGATTGTAATCGGCATTGTAGTCGGGCTCGTCGTAGTCCGCATAACGCGGCGCATCGTTCAGCACGTCCTTGTCGAGATCGACGACATAGCCGCCGTGATCGGTGTTGTAGGTCAGCATCGACCAGGGGACCGGATAGTGATCGGCCCCGATGCCGAGGAAGCCGCCGAACTGCATCACGGCGTATTCCGCCTTGCCCGAACGCTTGTCGACCATGAAGTTGGTGATCGTGCCGAGCCGTTCGCCGTCGAGATCGTAGACGGCGGTGCCCTCGACCTTGTTCGAGGCGATCAGTTCGCGGGTTTCGTCGGTATTGACTGCGTCTGCCATGGGGTTGCTCCTCCTGTGATGGGGTCCGCGAAGGCTGGGGCGGGGCGGCGCTTGCGGCACTCACATAGGTCAGACGGGGGGCGAGCCGCCCTGCAGCTGCGGCGGAGCCGCGGCAGGCGAGCGGGGAGGCGCTGCCTGTTGCAATTTCGAGTAAGTCGGGTGACAGAAAACCGGGGGCGCGCAGGGGGGAGTGCATGGAACAGCGGGGAGTTGGCTCGCCGGGTGATCGCCGGGATGCGGGTGCGGGAGGGCAGTCACGCCAGTCGGCGCGGGACGGCGCCATGTTCACTGCGGCGTTGTTGTCGGCCGCAGCCCTTGCCTTCCCGGTCGCGGCGCAGGAGCCGGTTGCCGTTCCCGCAGCAGCCGGACAGGCACGGCTCGATGCCATGTTCGCCGCAGCCGATGCGCTCGACGAAGGCGCCGATCCGGCCGCCTATCGCCGCGCTTTCGAGGAGGTGCTGGCCTATGGCCGGACGATCTATCCCGCCGATCACCCCGAACTGGCCTGGGTCGAATCCGAGCTCGCCACTGCCGATTACCTGCAAGGCGACATCAAGGGCGCCGAGGCCCGCCTGAGCAGGCTCGCGCCGGTGATCGAGGCTGCCATCGCCGCGCGGCCGGACGAACCCAAGTGGCGCGAGCGGCGGATGTTGATCGCCAATGCGCAGGTGGTGATCTATCTCACCCTCAGCGCCTTCGACAAAGCGAGCGTGCTGGCCCAGCAGGTGCTCGAATGGCGGCTCGGACAGGCGATGACCGATACCGGTGAGCTGCGCGCCAGCACCGAGCTTTCGGCGGCGTGGTCCAATCTCGCCAATGCCCAGATCCGCAACGGCGAGACCGATCGTGCCATCGCCAGTGTGCGCGAGGCGATCGCGATCAACCGCCGGCTCGATCCGATCCCCGCCAACGCCGCTCCGCATTTCGCCAATCTCGTGACCTTCCTATACGCCGCCGGGCGGCTCGAGGAAGCGGCCGAGGAAGGCCGCCGCAGCCAGAGCGTGCTGGAAAGCTTCCTCCCGGAACGCCACCCCTTCCTTGCCGTCAACCTCAACAGCCTCGCCCGGGTGCTGGCCGATCTCGGCCGGTTGGAGGAAGCGGAAAGCGTCGCGCGCAAGGGGCTCGACATGGCCTATGCGAGCTTCGGCGAGAGCCAGCAGACGCTCAGTTACCTTGCGACGCTCGCCCATGTGCTGACGCAGGGCGGGAAAGCCGCCGAGGCCGAGGTGCTGGCGCGCGCGGCGGCGGAGAAGATGACCCGCGATCTCGGGCCTGAGGCCGACCGCACGCTGCTCGCACGTGATGCCCTTGCCGAGGCGCTGCTCGAGGGCGGCAGGGCGGCGGAGGCCCTCGCCGAGCTTTCCGCCATCTCCGGGGTACGCAGCAACCGCTATCCCGCGCACCACCGCGAGCGGATCGAGGGCGAGGACAAGCTTGCACTTGCCGCGCTTGAGGCGGGCGATGCGGCGCGGGCGCGGGCGGTGCAGCAGGGCGCGCAGGCGCTGCGCGCGGGCAGCGGGGCGGGCGACGACACCGCGGCCGTGGTGGGCGAGGCCCGGCTGGCGCTCTTCGAGGCGCTCGCGGGCAATGTTCCTGCCGGGCGCGAGCGTGCCGTGGCCGCTGCCGCCCGGCTCGACGCGCGGCTGGCCGAGCTGGAAGCGGGCGGGGCGCGCCGCTCGGGGCTCGACCGGCAGCTGCGCAAGGGCTTCGGCTGGGCACTCGAGGCGATCGCGTTGTCGGGCGACGTGGCGCAATCCTTCGTGCTGGCGCAACCGGTGGTCGAAGGCGCGGCCGGGATCACCGCGCGCGCTGCCCAGCGCCGGATGGCGGCGCGCGATCCGGCCACCGCCGCGCTGCTGCGCGATCGGCAGGATGCGGCGCAGGCGCTCCAGACCCTGCTCGACCGCCAGTTGCGGCTGGCCGGCCTCGGCGCCGCGCCCGAGCGGCTGGCCGCTCTGGAGGCCGAGCGTGCCGAGGCGGCCCGGCGCTTCGAGGCCGCTGCCGCCGCGCTTGCCGCCGCCGCCCCCGATCTCGCACAGGGCGAGGCGGGCGAGCGGCTCACGCTTTCGGAGGCGCAGGCGTTGCTCGCCCCCGACGAGGCGCTGCTTATGATCGCGCCGGGCCCGCAAGGCGTGACGGTGATCGCCGCCACCACCTCCGGCGCGGCGGTGGTGCGCCACGGTTCGAGCCGCCGCGCCGCGCAGCTGGTGCGCACCCTGCGCGAGGGGCTGGAGCGGCCGGGCGGCTTCGATCACGCCGCCGCCGCCGAACTGCGCGCGCTGGTGCTGCCCGAGGTGATCGCCAAGGTGATCGGCAAGCGCGAGCGCCTGCTGGTCTCGGCGGGCGGGACCTTCTCGTCGCTGCCCTTCGCCGTGCTGGCGGGTGGCACCCCCGGGCGCCCGCACTGGCTGATCGAGGATCACGCGCTCGTCACCCTCCCGTCGCTGGCGAGTCTGCGGCAGGCGTCGAGGCCCGGCGCGCCGCCGCAGCTGCGCGGTTTTCTGGCGTTGGGCGCGCCCGTGCTGGCGGACAGCCGACCTGTCCAGCTTGCCGCTGCCGCCGGGGCCAGCACGCTGCCCCCGTTCCGCTCGGCCGAGAATGCCAGCCGCCTTGCCGACCTGCCGCCGCTTCCGGCCGCAGCTGGCGAACTGGCGGCGCTCGGCAAGGCGCTCGGCGCGCGCGAGAGCCGTGTGCTCACCGGCCCCGACGCGACCGAGGCCGCGCTGCGCAGCGCCGACCTTGCGCGGGTCGACGTGCTGGCGCTTTCCACCCACGGCCTCGTTGCGGGCGAGCTGGACGGGCTCGACGAGCCCGCGCTGGTGCTGACACCTGACGGCACGGCGCAGGGCGACGGACTGCTCACCATGGAGGAGATCATGGACCTGCGGCTCGCTGGTGCGTGGGTTGTGCTTTCGGCCTGCAACACCGCCGCAGGTACGGGAGCCGACGGAAGCGGGCTTGCGGGGCTCGCGCGCGCCTTCCTTCACGCGGGCGCGGGCAACCTGCTGGTTTCGCACTGGGCCGTGCGTGACGATGTCGCCGCGCGGCTCTCGACCGCGACACTGGCGCGCTATGCCAAGGGCGGCGATCCGGCCGAGGCGCTGCGCCGTGCGATGCTCGCCATGGCGGGGGGCAGGGACACCGCCCTGCGCGATCCGGCCCTGTGGGCACCCTTCGTCTTCGTCGGGCGCTGAGCGTCAGTCGAAGACGATGTAGAACCGCGCCGTCGTATCGCCGGCGTTGACGATCTCGATGCTGTGGCGCTGGGTGATGGGGTGGACGCCCCCCGACGGCATCTATGTGCCATAGTGGAGGTGTT